>PDMW01002297.1_pt1 | contig 16294 bp, 24 predicted proteins | sample 1515511 | NCBI WGS metagenome assembly PDMW01 (sample SAMN07343023, study PRJNA328102) | Marine metagenome, whole genome shotgun sequencing project. | biome: marine; feature: bay; material: water; isolation source: viruses from water sample < 0.22 micron filtered, nuclease treated, low... ... | reverse complement strand
AGTTTCAGAAATTGCAGAGATAAGAGGTTAAAAAGGGCTCAAAAAACAATTTAACATAATAAATTTAATTTGTTAGTTCTTATCTAGTAATTGATTTTATATGTTTTTTGATATATATATACTGCAAAAGCATCAAAATGCCTTAGAGCGCACAAAAAGGGCGTTAAATTAAATTTAAGAAATGCAACCAAGTTGCATAAAATTTAGTTTTTTAAATCGTATAATTGCACAAATTCTTATAAGATTTGGGCGTAATTGATACAATTAGAAATGTGTTTAATCCATCAAAAGATGAAGTTAGACACGAACAAAGAGCATTAAATGTAGTCCCTGCATATGGAAGTGCAGTTGCAGTTGGGAGCGATAATGCATTAACATTTACGGCAGTTTGGGCCGCAATCAGATTATTAAGCGAAAGCGTTTCAAGTTTGCCGTTGGGAGTTTTTACAAATTCTAATGGTGATAAAATTGTGGCGGAAAACAATCCTGTTTATTCGTTATTAAAGATTAGGCCCAATAATTACCAGTCAAAAATTACATTCCTGGAAAAAGTAATGATGGATTTACTTACAAAGGGTAATTCATATGTTAGAATTGAAAGAAACAGAGGAGCAATCCCAACAGCATTATTACCTTTAAATGCTGATGATGTAAGTATTAAATTTATTGATGGCGTTTTATTTTATGAAACAGGATCAGATATTTATGATGCATCAGATATGTTACATTTCAAAACAATTACAAAGGATGGAATTATTGGATTAAGCCCAATTGATCAATGTAAAAATTCAATTGGTTGGGGAATGGCAGTTGAAGAGTTTGGAAACACATTCTTTAAAAATGGTGCAAAATTAAGTGGAGTATTGCAAACTGATAGAGCATTAAGTGAAACAGCAATTGGAAGATTAAAAAATTCATTCAATAATGTTTATGCTCAATTAACAGGATCAAATGCAACTGTTGTTTTAGAAGAGGGATTGACATTTAAACCTGTTTCAATAAGCGCAGAACAAGCCCAATTTTTGGCAAGCAGGACATTTTCTTTGGAAGAGGTTGGACGTATTTTCAACATCCCAAATCACATGTTACAAAATAATACGAAATCAAGTTTCAATAATATTGAAATGCAATCACAGGAATTTGTTACATACACTTTAATGCCGTATTTAACAAGAATTGAGCAAGAAATGAATTTGAAACTATTTAGAACGAATGAGATTGGCAAAACTTTTGTTGAATTCAATGTAAATGGTTTATTAAGAGGAAATACAAAAGACAGATCAGAGTTTTACAGAACAATGTTAAACATTGGTGCAATGAGCATTAATGAAATAAGAAATAAGGAAAACATGAATAAAATTGCTGATGGTGATAAACATTTCATGCAGTTAAACATGACAACAATTGACAAGATTGGACAAGAAGAAACAGAAGTTTAATCATGGGAATTTGGGATAAAAAATACAACAATAGTATGGAAAAAAGATTATTTAATATTGAAACTAGAATGGAAGAGGGCGAAACAATGAATGTTGTTGGCCATGCATCAGTTTACAATACAATGAGTGAAGATTTAGGAGGATTCAGAGAAATTATTGCACCTGGAGCATTTGATGATGTTTTAGAAAATGATGTTAGGGCATTAATTAACCATGATGGAAATCTAATTTTGGCTAGAACAACAAGCGGAACATTAAAATTATCAACTGATGAAAAGGGTTTGAAATATGAATTTGACATGCCAGAAACATCTTATGGTAAGGATTTAGCAATTTCAATGAAAAGGGGTGATGTTACACAGTCATCATTTGCATTTACAGTTGAAAATGATAATTGGGAAACAAAAGATGGAATGGATGTGAGAACAATTACAAAAGTAAAAAGATTATTTGATGTTTCCCCTGTTACTTATCCCGCTTATCCTGATGCTGATGATTTAGTTATTGCAAAAAGAAGTTTAAGTGTTTACAAAGAAAAACAGGAAAGATTGAATGAGGAAAAAGATTTGGTTAAGCGTTCATTACTTAACTTAAATATTGAGTTACAAAAAAGGAAATAATTATTAATAAAAAAGAAAGCAGAATGAAAAATTCAAAAGAATTAAAGGAAATGCGTTCAGATATTATCGGAAAATTAGAGGAAATAAAACTAATTGCAGAAAATGAAGAGCGTGATTTAACAACTGAGGAAAATACATCAGTTGATGAGTTATTAACAGATGCAGACAATATGGATGCAAAAATTGAAAGAGCAGAAAAAATGGAAAAAGAAATCAGATTGGCAGCATCAACAGTTGGAACAACAGTTGAAAAGCCAGAAGTAAAAGAAGTAAGAGAGTGGAGTTTATTTAAGGCAGTAAATGAAATGCGTAATGGTGGAAAACTTACAGGAGTTGAGGCGGAAATGCACCAAGAGGCAGAAAGAGAAAACAGAGGGGCATTAAATGGAATTGGAATGCCGTCATTTATGACTGAGAAAAGAACAATTGATCAAACTAATTCAGCAATTGCACCATCAGTAACAGGAGCATATGCAGATGCATTGATTCAAAGTGGTGTTTATTCACAGGTTGGACTAAATGATTTAGGAAACATGGCAGCTGATACGGTTATTCCTGTAACAGGGCAATCAACAGCAGCATGGGCAGCGGAAAATGCAACAGTTGCTGATTCAGGAGCAGATTTTGGAAAGGTAACATTAACACCTAGCAGATTATCAGCAGTTGCAAACATTTCAAATGTAATTTTAGCACAAAACGGTGGAGCAGAGGCAGCAATCATGGCTCAATTAGGGCAACAAGTTGCATCAAAAATTGATGCTGCAATGTTCGGATCTTCTGATGTAACATCAGCACCAGGATCAATTGCAGGAACAACAGGAGTTTTAACATTTACAGAGGCAGCAGCAGCAGATTTAGCAGGAGATGCATTAACGGCAATCCAAACTTTAGCTGATGATCATGGTTTAGATGGAAATCTTGGTTTTGTTTACAATTGGGCAGCATATAAAGGTTTAATGTCAGATGCACAGGTAGCATCAGTAAAAGCGGCAATGGATAATAACTTATTATTAGGAAGGCCAGTTTACTTTTCAAATGCACCAGCAACAGTTGCAGCAACATCAGCAGATGGTTTATTTGGTGATTTTGACAGAGTGTATTTTTGTTCATTTGGGCCAACATCAATCACAGTTGATCCATACACGAATGCAATGAATAATGAGGTAAGATTAGTATTAAATAACCATTATGGTTGGGGAGTTGCAGATGGAGCATCATTTGTTAAATTCACGTCATTAATATAATTTTATTAAAAATTTAAAGGGGTTGGTTTTAATCGGCCAATCCCTTTTTTTTTAAAACTATAACATGAGATCATACAAAGTAATTACACCAGCAGCATCAAATGTTTTATCAACATCAGAAGTTAAAGAGCATCTGAAAGTTGATACAGCAGCAGATGATACATTAATAGATAATTTGATTATTGCCGCAACAAACAGTTGCCAAGAATACACAAACAGATTTTTTATTACAACTGAAATTATACAGTATGGAGATAATTGGAGTGATGTTTCGGAATTATTTAAAAGCCCACTTGAAACATCTTTGTTTACTGTTAAATATTATGATGAGGCGGGCGTTTTTCAAACTTTACATGGAGATAAATATTATGTTGATAAAGCATCCATGCCAACAAGATTGAGTATAGCAACTAATGAGAGTTGGCCATCAATTCTTGATAGACTTAATGCGATTGAGGTAAATTATAAAGTTGGAGTTGATTCAGCAGCAGATGTTGATAAGGCAATAAAACAGGCGTTATTATTAACAATTGGGCATTGGTATCAGAACAGAGAGGCCGTTATTGTAGGGAGGCAAGTAAATGAAATACCAATGAGTGCAAAGTATTTATTAGATCAATATAAAATACAAGTTGTAAGATAATGCAAATCGGTGATTTAGATAGGAGAATAATTATTGAAGTTCCAACCATAACTGCAAACAGTTATGGGGAGGAAACATTAAGTTATGCAACATATTTAAGAGTATGGGCAAAGATGGAATGGAAAGGAGGAATGGAGAAAGAGGAAACACAAAGAATTACAGCAACATCAAAAATTTGTTTTTACATAAGAAATTTGGATGTTAGTATAAACGAACAGAACAGAATAAAATATAATGACAAATATTATTATATTAAAGTCATCAATGAAATTGAGGGGAGGGATAAATTTTTAGAATTACAAACAGAACAAAAAGATTAAATGTCAAAGCCTGGAATTAAAGTTGAAGTTGATAAGGCAAATTTAAAAGTCATTAATGACATGTTTAAGCAATTGCCAAAACAAGTTGATAAAAATAAAGTTTGGGTTAAGTTTTGGAGGGAAAACTCAAAACCATTAGTTAAGGCAGCGAAAAGCAATGCCCAGGGATTAGGAGGAACAGGGCAATTAGCAAAAAGTGTTGGTTTTTTTACAACAAAAAGCAGTAGAAAATACAATGGCGGTTATGTAGGCCCAAAAGTAAAAGGAGCGTTCAAAAGTAAGGCAAAGAGCGGATATTATGGCGCGTGGGTTGAATATGGAGGGAGTGTTAATTTTGGAGGTAAAGGAACGGGAAGAGATCAAACATGGATGGCAGATGCATGGAGTTCAGCACATCAGCAAGTTTTAAATAATGGGATGCGTGATGCACAAAAAATATTTGCAAGAGCAGTAAAGTCGCATGAAAAAAGGATGGCAAAATACGGAAGATTAGGATATTAAAATGAAAAGTGGATTAGCAATATATAATATTTTGGCAAATGATTCTGATGTTTCGGCATTGGTGTCAACTAGAATATTCCCAAATGTTGCTAAAAATTCAACAACATTTCCATTTATTATTTATGATGTAGAAAGTGAATCACCAACACAGGATAAGGATGGAGTTTCAACATTGGATGAAGATTTTGTGATGGTTTCATGTTATTGCAAAACATATTCAGAGGCATCAGATTTAGCAAGAAAAATAAGAACGGCATTGGATAGGAAGAGTGGAAGTTATGGAGGAATAGATATTCAATCAATTAGATATGATGGCTATAATGATACTTTTGATGATAATACAAGTGATGAGGGAGTTTATCGTAAGGCGTTAGATTTTAAAATTAGAATTATTAATACAATTCCAACTGTTTTTTCAAACACTTACTCTTTGGCGTTTGATGGGGTTGATGATTATTTGAATTTGGGGGATAGTAACAGTTTTTCTTTTGGTGATGGATCAACTGATTCTGCATTTAGTGTTTCATTATGGGCAAAAATAAACGAGGGAACAAGAGCACCATTATTTGCTAAGTCAGCAACAGATAAAGAATATCATATCACAACAAATGCAAGTGATCAATTAAGATTCAGATTATATGATAACAGCACAGGCGGATATATACAAAGCCAAATAGATGCAGCGATAAGCACAAGCGGTTGGAGAAATTACATATTTACTTATGATGGAACGGGAATTCATACGGGAATTAAAATATATGTAAACGGAAGTGATCCAGCACAAACAAGATCTGTTAGTGGAACATATACTGCAATGGAAAACACAAGTGCTGATTTAAGAATAGGAACATCCGAACAAAACGGTTTTTATTTAGATGGCAACATTGATGAGTTTGCATTATTTAATGTTGAATTGTCATCAGCACAAGCAACAGAGATTTATAATAGTGGCGTTGTAACTACTTTGTTAACATTTGCGGGATTGCAGGGTTATTGGAGAATGGGGGATCCAACAGGAACAGCAGTATATCCAACAATTACTGATGACAGTTCAAATAGTAACAATGGAACAATGACAAACATGACAAGTGCGGACATAACAACAACAGTTCCATAATGGATAAAAATTACACATATATTGTTGTTAATTCCAATGATTTGGATTACATTAATTTTAATCAAATAATTGAAAATAAAAACAGTTTGAGATATAATTTAACAAAAACAGAATTTATTGTAAAATTCAAAGGTGATACACCAACAGATTTAAAACAATATAAAAAATTTACACATTCTGAAATTTTAGTATTAATAAATAATCCAGAAAATGGATGGATAAAAATATAAATATGAGATACGAATTATTAAAAGATTGGCCATCAAAAAGACATGGTAAAATAATAAGAAAGGGAACATTTGTTATAATAACAAAGAAAGAGGAATTGGAGCAATTAGTTGAGTTGGAATGCATACCAAAACCAAAAGTTAAAAAGAAAAATAAAAAAAAGGATTAATTAATTATAAAAAAGAAAGAAAATGGCAATATTAAATGGAACGGATATAAAAGTTTATGACAGTTCAACAGGGCTTTTAGTAGCATTCGCACAAAATGGGAGTTTAAACATCAATCATTCATTAAGAGAAATCACATCAAAAGAATCAGCAGGATGGAAAGAATCTTTGGAGGGTTTAAGAGATTGGAGTGTTGATTTAGATGGAGCATACGCATGGACAGATGCAGCAGGGGCAGCATTAACAAATGGAGCGGATGACTTGTTGAATTCTTACATATTAACTAGAGCGGCATTAACAATTAAATTTGGAAATGTAGCAGCAGGAACAGGGGATACAGTTTATCAGGGAAGTGTTTATTTAACATCATTCTCAGTATCAGCAGGGACAGAGGATACAGCAACTTACTCTTTAAGTTTAGAGGGAACGGGAGCGGTAACGCAAACAGTATCGTAATAATAATTTTTGGGAATAGGGGGATGATCTTGTTTAGGTTTGTTTCATCCCCTTATAGCCCATTTTAAAACAAACAAGGACATGAAATACACATTTGTAGAAATAGCAGATAAAAAATATCCAGTAAAATTTGGATTCAATGCATTAAGAAAGTATGGAATGAAAACAAATACATCATTGCAAGATTTGGATAAGTTAGGCCAAGATATGAAATTGAATGATGCATTAACATTAATTTTATGTGGAATTGAGGATGGTTATAGAGCAGCAAAACAAAAATGCGGATTGGACATTGATACCTTATCTGATATAATTGATGAGGATTTTGATGCAATAGAAAAATGCATGGCGGTTTTGGGTGAGCAAATGGGCGGTAAGCAGGGAAAGCAGAAAGCCAACAAAACGAAAAAGCGTTAAGTTGGCAAGAGTTGGAAAGCATTGCATTTGGGCAGTTGGGAATGAGTGTTGATGATTTTTATGATATGATGCCAAAACATTTTTGGAATAAAATGGATGGGTTTTATAAGTTGGAAAACATAAGGCAGCAACAGGAATGGCAAAGGATAAGATGGCAAACAACATTATTGTTAAACATTCAGTTGCCGAAAAACAAAACAATGAAACCAACAGATTTGATTGAGTTTGATTGGGATGAGAAAGGAAAAGAAGTTGATTTTGAGAAACTAAAAGCAAAAGCAGAATTTATTAAAAAAATGGAAGAGCATGGCAAATAAAGCAGTTGGTTTTTTAACATTTAATTTTGGTGCAAATATGGGTGGCTTTAATAAGGCCATGAAGAAAGCACAAAGAAGTGTTGGTAAGTTTGGTAAGTCAATGAAACGAATTGGGAGTTCTATGACAACCAACCTTACAATGCCAATTGTTGGTTTGGGTGCGGTTGCAATAAAAACATTTGCAGATTTTGAGCAATCAATGTTAAAAGTGAAAGCCGTAAGTGGTGCAACAGCATCAGAGTTCAAATCATTAGAGGCAAACGCAAAAAGATTAGGAAGTTCAACAATGTTTACCGCAAAACAAGTTGCTGAATTGCAATTGGAGTTATCTAAGTTGGGATTAACACCAGAAGAAATAAATAAATCAACAGATTCAATTTTAAGTTTAGCACAAGCAACAGGCCATGATTTAGCAGAAAGTGCATCAATAGTTGCATCAACAATGAATAGTTTTGGAATGGAGGCAAGCGAATCAGCAAAAGTTGCAGATATGTTTGCAGCAGCTAGTTCAAGTGCAGCCATTGACATGGAGAAATTGGGACAGGCAATGCCAACAGTTGGAGCAACAGCAAATGCAGTTGGAGTTCCTTTGGATGATTTAACATCTATGATGATGACATTGGCTGATAGTGGAATGCAGGCATCAACAATGGGAACGCATTTAAGAAAAATGTTTGTTGAGTTGGCAACTAAAGGAATCAGTTTTGATGATGCCATGAATCAAATAAATACATCAACCGATAAAGTTACAACAGCAACTGATTTATTTGGTAAAAGAGCATTTGGAGCAGGATTAATTTTAGCAGGAAACACACAGAAAACAGCGGAATATAATTCCATGTTGGATAAGTCGGCAGGGAAAGCCAAAGAAATGGCGGAAATCATGGATAGTGGAGCGGCAGGAGCAATGAGGCGTTTGAAATCACAAGCAGAGGGCGTTGCAATAAGTTTAGGGCAAATTTTAATTCCTGTATTTGAGAAATTAATGAGTTTTATACAGGGCGCATTATCAACATGGAGCAGCTTAGATGAAAACACAAAAACAATTGCAGTTTCTTTTGGTTTGTTTGTTGCTGCATTAGGGCCTGCAATAACATTGATTGGGAGTTTAACAACAGCATTTGCGTTTATGTTAAGTCCGATTGGATTGGTGATTGCATCAATAACTGGAATTGTTGTTGCATTTGCTTATGTTAGAGAAAATTGGGAGGCATTTAAGGAAAGATTAGGAGATTGGGATTGGTTTAGAAATGCCGTAATTACTTTGTTGCAATGGTTTGTGGAATACAATCCAATGTCAGTTCTTTTGGATGGATTTAATTCTGTTTTAACATTTTTTGGCAGGGAAGAAATCCCAAGCCCATTTGATGCAATAGTAGAATCTTTGGAAGATTTAAAAGTTGAAACAAAAGAATATGAAAATGAGTTTGGATCATTCACTGATGCAATGAAAAACCAAGCAAAGGATCTAGGGGATGCATTAGGTATATTAAACAATCCATTAGGTTTGGGGGGAGGAAGTGGCGGAACAGGAAAAACAGAGCCCAAAAAGGATGATACTACAATTTTAGGAGATACAGAGGCGGCAGTTGAAACATATGTTCCAATTAATAAAGAGTTGGAAAAAACCAAAACTTTGTTGGAAATATTGGAGGAAAAATTTGGCTTAACAAAAGAGGCCATGTTTGAATATGCAGAACAAACGGGCAAAAGTTTATCACAGGGAGCGGCAAGTTTTTCAGAATATGGAGATCATGTAAAAAACATATTAAGGGAAACAATTTCAGCAATGATTTCAGCGGGGGTTGCAGGAGCAGTTAAAAACGCAATGGTATCAATACCGCCATTTCCTGGATCTGTTGCGTTAATTCCAATTGTTGCAGGATTAGCAAGTGGATTAGCAAAAACGGCATTTAATAGTTTAATCCCTGCATTTGCAGATGGTGGAATTGTAAGTGGGCCAACTGTTGGTTTAATGGGTGAGTATGCAGGAGCAGGGGCAGGAAATCCAGAGGTTATTGCACCATTAAACAAATTAAAAGGCATGATGGGCAGCGGCCAACAAAATGTTGTTGTTGAGGGGAGAATAAATGGAAATGATATTTGGTTAAGTAATAGTAAAACAAACGGACAAAGAAACAGAGGAATATAATGGCATTTGGAAAAATATTTTATACATCTTATAAAAGCTATAATGGTTGGGAATATTACATGGAGTTTTTTGTTAAGGATTACACAGGTGCATCAAGTGAAATAAGTTTGGGGCAGGGTGGCCCTGTAATTTCTTATGATACAGATTCAGAGGATAGAGATAATCCAATTTTAGCATCACAGATGGAAATACCATTTGTTGTTAATACAGCAACAGAAAATACATTCATTAACAATTTAAGAGATACATATGAAGAGCAAGATGTTTATGTTCATCTTTACAAATCAACAAGTGCAAATGTTAGCCCGTTATGGAGTGGTTTTTTATTAATGGATTTATCTGATAAACAGGATGTTTGGTATCCTTTTGAAGTAAAATTAACAGCAACAGATGGTTTATCACTTTTAAAAGATAGGGATTTTGTAGAAGATGGCGCAACAAAACCATACATTAATACGGATATGTTTTGGGGGCCAGGAAGATTTACATATTGGATTTCCAAAATATTAAGAAAAGTTGGAGCATCAACAACAGATGAGGGAGCGCATGATGCAGCACATTTTAGAACATCCGTAAATTGGTATAATAAAGAACACACAGGAACAGGGCAATCAGTCGATCCTTTATATTATACACAAGTTAAAGCAAGTTGGACACATGAAAGTGATGACAATGGAAATTACACGCCAATGAATTGTTATGATGTTTTAAAGGAAATTATGAAATCATGGCATTGCAGAATTGTTTATTGGAATCATGTTTTTTGGATAATTCAAATCCCTGAATATAATGCTTCGCCAGGAGGAACAAATTTAAATCCCGACAACATACCTACAAGAATTTACACAATAGGAGGCGCACCGAATGGAAATGAGGCATATATTGGATCTTTATATAATTCAATTTATCAATTAAGCACAGGTATTGAAATTGAAAAATTAACTGGAACAAAATATCAGTTTTATCCAAGATTAAAAAGCGTTACAGCACAATATCAGACTGGGGGAGGAACAGATTATTATGGTGGATTCCCAACATATAATGGGACAACATTAACAACACCATTTGCACAGCAAACAATAATTGGTGCTAGTTTTGCAGATGAATTATATTTAGAAATCCCTTTAAATATAAGCCAAACAATTAACACGCCATGTTTAGTAAAAATTTATTTTGATTTAAAAGCTACAAATGGAACAACAACAAAATATTTAAAAAGAATAGGAACGGGATTCTATTGGGTTAATTCAGCCCCATCAAACAGAAATAATAAAGGGTTTTGGAGTGGCCAATTACTAGGAAACGCCCCAACTCAAGTTTTAGGTTTTAATGAGGCAATTCCAACTCATTCATCATTTACAGGAGCATGGGATTTTGAATTTGACATTGATGATACAAATTGGGGGGACATTAATTTATCAGATGTTGTTGTATATAATTTTAATGGGTTTGGTGCAGTTACAGGGCAGCCAGATGATTATGGATTAAAATGGACAAATATTCCAGGAATTAATAATCCATTTGAGGGGCGTTTTTTAACATTAAATTCATCAAGTGGCGTAAATATTGCAGGACAATCAATTTTAGTTGAAACGGCGTTGAGTGATTCAACAAACCATGATTTTAAAGAAATGACATTTGGCGATTCACAGGATTCAACAGATCCAGGAAATTTATCAGTTTGGGATGGCTCGGCATGGGTGCAAACTGATTTTGCGGGTAGATGGGGAGTTGGCACATTAACGGGGACGGATAGTTTTACAAATTTGCTTTTGGAGGAATATATTAAAGGGCAATCATCAAACATTCAAATTATTAATGCAAGATTGATGGTTAGCGAAAGCACAAAAGATAATAATGATGGAACATTAACAGTCCCAAATTTTATTAATCCTGTTGGAAGAATTAGAGAGTCAGTTTTAGGAGATATTAATTATTATATTTTTAGGAGGGGAAGTTTTAGCACAGCAACGGATGAATGGGATTTTGAGGGGTGGAGTTTAAAGAATGAAACACCTGGAACAACAACAACAACAACTAATACATGGAGCCCTAACGGGCCAATGGAAACGGATAACGGCCCAATGGGAATATAATGGAAAGAATAAGAACATCAGATGTAGCGGCAAGAAAAGCATTTTTTACAAGAACAACAGCAGATGTTACAGGGGTAACAACCGCTATTAGTATTGAGGCAATTGGAATTGATATGTTTAGGAGTGGAGATTCTATTTTATTATGTGATATTTTTGGAGGAATTTATCCATTAGTTCTTAATGGAGATGTAAAAGGGACTGATACAACAATAAATCTTGTTTCATATGATTTTGGAACTGATGAAATTTTAGCAGGGGCTTTTATCTCTTTTGATGCAATTGATATGGTGCAAGAATATCAAAATAAAACAAAAGGAACAGTTGGCAGTTTAGCAGTAACATCAACAACATTAGGGCCAATTGAATATACAGGAGGAAGTTATATTGGCAATTTTGATGAATTAAGAGGGGTTGATTTAGATTATATTGTTGTATTGCCATCTGATTTTATGATTAATGATGATTCGGTATTTGCCGCACAATTTAAAGATTCAGCAACAGTAGGGTTGCAAGTCCCAGATGTAGTAAGTGAGGTTTTAGCATTTATAAGAATTCCAACAGGAAAGAAAGCAACAAAGGTTGATGTTTGGGGAACAAATGCAAAAACTGTTAAGGTTTATGAAATGAGTTTGGATGCAAATATAAATCTTAACACAGCAACAGATTTGGCAGGAGGAACGGGAGTAATGAATACACAAATAACATTGACAAGTGCAGTAAATTCAACATCAACAAATTATTTATTAATTAAGGTAGTCCTCACGGCAACAAGCAACAGAATTTGGGGTGGTAAGGTTACAATTGACAACATATAGAATGCCAATAAAAAATACAATCAAAGAAATAGGAGAAACGGCCGTAATTAACGGATCAATTTTAAGCGTAACAACATTCACAAATTTAGAATTGGGATTAAAAATATTACTGTTAATTGTTACGATAATTTACACAGCAGATAAATGGTATTTTCACAGAAAAAAAAGACATGGCAAAAAAAAGAAAGTTAAATAGTAAGAATCCAAAATATTGGCCAAAAGACAAATTGAATGAGCCAAAAATTAAAAGGAAAGTATTAATGCAGAATTCAAAGGGGTTAATTGTGCATGGTATTTGGTACGAAAACAATTTAACATAATATTTTAAAAATAGTTAGTTCATTACTAGTAAATTAAACTTATATGTTTTTCAATACCAATATACTAGAAAGGGCTAAAAGTCGCTTAAAAGGGCTTAAAACAAGAAACAGAATGAAATTAAAATATTTTAAATTAAAGGAGTTTGATTGCAAATGTGGATGCAAAAAAAATAAAATTGATGTGGAATTTTTAGAAATGATTGACAGGGCTAGAAAATATGCAGGAGTTCCATTTAAAATTAACAGCGGTTATAGATGCCCAAAACATCCATTATCAAAAAGCAATCCAACAAGTTCACACATTAAAGGAATTGCAGTAGATATTAAATTTACAGATGGCCAAAATTTAGCATTAATAATTGGCGGTTTGGGGGGAGCAGGATTTGAAAGGTTTGGGATAAACTTTAAATCAAAATTTGTTCATGTTGATTCTGATGTGGATAAAGTAACACCATGCATTTGGGGATATTAAATTATGAATAAAAATTTTACATTTAGCATTGGAAATATTATTTGGATAATTGGAATTATTTTCACAATGGGAATTGCATATAGTCAGATTCAGCAATTAGATGAGGATATTAAGGTTTTGGATCAAAGGTTGGAAAAAAAGATAAAAATTATAAATGATAATGAGGATAGGATTATTGAATTAGAAAAGGAGTTAGCAAAAATAATAAGTTGTAAATAAAAATTAAATTATGAAAAAGATATTATGTAAATTTATCAAAATAATGACATGCGGATTAGTTTGCTTAAATTATTGTGATAAAAATTGTAAAAAATAATGGAGGATTTATTAAAATTAATTGAGGGTTATGGGTTGCCTTTGGTTTTACTTTTGGGGGCTTTATATGCATTATATAGATTTTTGGTTTTTAGTTTATATGAGGTAAAAAACCAATTCTCAAGACATCATGAAAGGGCAGCAGATAATATGCAAGAGGTTAAAAAGAAAATTGATTTAATTTTGGAACATATAAGAAAACAATAAAATGGGAATTTGGAGTAAAATATTTACAAGTGGAGCAACTGATTTAGTAAAAGAAGTTGGCAATGTAGTTGATGACTTAACAACATCAGATGAGGAAAGGTTATTGGCAAAGCAAAAGTTAGAGCAAATGATTTTTGATTTTGAATCCAAAATGCAGGAGGAAGTTACAGAAAGATGGAAAGCGGACATGAATTCGGATAGTTGGTTAAGCAAAAACATTAGGCCACTAACATTGGCATTTTTAGTTGTTGCAACAGTTCTTTTGATTTTTATTGATGCAGGAGCAATTGATTTTGTAGTTGATGCAAATTGGAAAGACTTATTGCAGATAGTTTTAATTACTGTAATAGGAGCATATTTTGGTGGCCGTTCATATGAGAAAATAAAAAGATAAGCCAAAAATAAACAAGATGAAAAACAAATACTTTATTTACAATGATGAGATTGCAGACTTATGGCATTTGGGAAATGGCTATGTTGCAATAAGTGAAATATTAATTGACAGGCATGGGTTGGATGTTTCAGTTGATTATTTAAGGAAATCAATTGCACAGATTATAAAATACAATTTAGCAGATAAGGAAATTGTTGAGTATAATGTAAGGTTGGCAAAGCAAAAACAAAAGGCCCAAGATTTAAACCGAATATCAAATAAATCATTTAGAGAACATGCTAGGGTTGAGAATGCATTAATATCATATAATGAGGAATTGATCAAACTATTAAAGAGAAACGAATTTAAAATTAAGATTCCAAAAGAGCCAAAAGAGGAAAATGGCGCAATGATAGTTCAGATTGCAGACACACATTTTAATGAGTTGGTTTCATTAGAGCATAATAAATATGATTTTACAGTTGCATCAAAGCGGTTGCAAAAGTTTGCACACTATATAAAGAGATATGCAGAGTTTCATGGGGTTGATAACATCCTGTTAGCCATCACAGGTGATTTAATTAATTCAGATAGGCGATTGGATGAGAAGTTGGCAATGGCAACAAACAGAGCAAAGGCAACATTTTTGGGAGTTCATTTATTGAAACAATTTATTATTGATATAAGTTCAGTTGCTGAAATTAGTGTTGGATGTGTAACGGGAAATGAAAGCCGAGTTAATGAGGAATTAGGATGGGTTGATATTGTTGCAAGTGATAATTATGATTTTACAATCTTTGAAATGTTGAGGTTGTTATTGCCAGGCATAAATTTTATTAGGGGAAACGCATTGGAATTAATTGTTGAGGTTGCAGGGCAAAATGTTTTATTAATACATGGACATCAACTGGGAAAGATGGACAGCAACAGAATTGCAAAAGTAGTGGCAAAGTATGCAAGAAAAGGAATACAAATTGATTTTATGATGTGCGGCCATTTACATGAAACAATGATTACTGATTTATTTGCTAGGAGTTCATCATTAGTTGGTGCGAATGCCTATTCAGAGAACGCATTGAATTTAAGCAGCAGAGCAGCACAAAACATTTATGTTATGTTAAAGGAGGGCAGACAAGATATAAGAATAGATTTGCAAGATACAAATGGATTTAAGGGTTATAATATAGATAAGGAGTTAATGGCCTACAATACAAAGAGTGCAGAAAAAAGCAAGCCAAAAAACACAATTTTCAAAATAATTATATAGATTTGCCCCGTTTTTAGTCGTAATTTTAGTTTAAAAAGGGGGGATTTGCATCACATTTAGTGGTGCATTTTCTTTTTTTATACCTAGTAAACAAAGTTTTTTTAAAATTTCTTTGTTTTATTTTGCACAATTGTTAAAAAGGTGTATCTTTACACCATCAAACAAACAAAAAAAATAAACAAAATGTCAAAATTACAAAAAATAGAAAAAGCAGCTTGGACTTGGGTAAACGATGGAGGATCTTGGGTAAGAAAAAGAGATTCCAAGAAATTAGCTAACCTAAGATTTAAATGGGAAAAAGAAGTAGAAAGGTTAGGGGGTGTTGATTATAACTTTTCAGATTGCTTAGCTTAATAAAAATAAATCAATAAAATAAATTAATTAGGGGGTGTAAAAGCCCCCATAAAACAAACAAGATGAGAAATTTTTTAGATCACATAATTTTATGTTTGGGAATGATTGGGGCATTATATATAATGTTAGCCACAATTCAATTATTAACTTTATTTTTAGAGGCAATATTTATATGAAATTAGAATACACAGAAACAATCATTAAAACAATTGATGCATCAGATTTGCCCGTTTATACAGTATGGGAGGACAAATGGTTTTATAGAGTTCGCAATGTTGAGGGGCGTATTGTATGCGATAAATTGTATGTTGATTCATTTGAATATCAGCAATCATCATTAGGCGTTTGCCTATCAACCGAAAACAAAAGAACAACTGAGCATGCGTGGCGTAATGCAATGCATAAATTTATGAATTTTTTAAGAAAATAAAATGACAAAACAAGAATTAACAAA
>PDMW01014392.1_pt1 | contig 16319 bp, 21 predicted proteins | sample 1515511 | NCBI WGS metagenome assembly PDMW01 (sample SAMN07343023, study PRJNA328102) | Marine metagenome, whole genome shotgun sequencing project. | biome: marine; feature: bay; material: water; isolation source: viruses from water sample < 0.22 micron filtered, nuclease treated, low... ... | reverse complement strand
GCGCAAACACTACTAAGATGAAAACCTACAAAAGAGAAACCACGGTTACATACACTGTCATGGATGAAGTACAAGCCAGCAGTTATGATGAAGCCGAGGCCAAACCAATTACCGAACTATTGCCAGAGGGTGCAACCGTAGAAAAGCCAGTGGCAATTTTGTTAGAAGGTTAAACCATAAGACATGGATTTCAAAGAAACGCGCAAGGTTCTGAATGAGTACGGGCAAATGACCGTTGAACGCGCTCAATTTGAATTGACCATAACCCGAACAATACGTGGAAGAAAAGTCAATCGAGTTGCGACCGGAACACTAAAGAAGAATCTAATGTACCAAGTGCATAAAAGAAAGGAGAAGTTCAGCGTACTCTTTGGTGCAGATGGTCCAGCAAATGTATATGCCAGATTTATACATGAGGGTGTAAACGGTACAAAAGTAAAAGTCGGATCACCATATTCATTCAAAAGTAAGTTCGTTAATATCGGTGCAATAGCAAAGTGGATAGATGAAACAAAGATGCCTTTGAGAGATTACAAGACTGGAAGGTTCATACCTAAAACAGACAAAAATAAAGACCAAGCGGCATTTATGATTGCACGTTCGGTAGCTCGTAAAGGCATTGCACCAGTTCCATTTTTTACTATGGCAACGGAGTGGAGCTACGACAAGATGAAAGAAAAAATTGCCCAAGCAATTAGCAAAGACAGCATAACAATACTCACGAAATAATGGCACTAACACTAGAACAAAGACCTGCGAAGCTCGCAATGGCTCGAAGCAATATGACCTTCGTACTGTCATCTACACAAACAGGACAAACAGGCTTCAAGTATGTAGTGATTGTCAAAGATGGTGCAACGCAAATAGGTAAATACTATATTTCGCAAGACCCAAACGGGTACATGATCTTTAACCTGCAAAAGCTAGCAGAAGATTTGGTTCGTGTAGATGTTTCAGATGGTAATGACAGCTCCAAAATTATGTTTGAAGTGCCACACGATACCGATTTTTTACTTAGTCCAGCGCCCAATGGAATTAAACAGTTGACAATAGAATTTGGTGAGGTGTATGGTGACCCGTTAGTGGAATACCTAACACTAATTACTGAAAACATTCTATTGATTGATGGTTTAACACCTTATTCGCTTGGCATCAATTACACATATCCAGACTATCAAGCCAGCAGTGCCACACAGAAGGTATGGCTAACAGAACGTAAACTATCTACCGACAACCCTACTGGAGAACTAGCCATTGTCATTGAGGCAAATGAGCAGGATTTTGGTGTAATGGGTTTCTGGAATGATGGTACAGGGTTAATTACTTCCAGTGCAGAACAAGTACAATACAAGATTTATAATTCAGTAGGTGTACAAGGTTCAGACACTATTGATATTGACCCTGCAAATGGTATTGGTACTCCTGCATCTGTTATCACAGAAAACAAGCTATGCTACATGGGTGTATATCCTGGAAATTTGAACAAAGCTTTCAGTCCATTTAACCCACTGTTTTCACCTCAAAACATTACGGGGTGGACATATTATACAATACAGCTATTAGATGCGACAGTCAACCCAATGAGCAGGAAAATTGTAGTGGTAAACACAGAAGGCCCATGCAAAAATGAATCGGCTACAATCTACTGGACGAATGAGCTTGGTAGCTGGGACACGTTCAAGACATACGGCAGGACTGATAAAAACATCAGCAGTAAGGGCAAGAATTACACCAAGCCAATCTGGAACACCACGACCAGAAGCTTCAATTCTTTTGACCGACAAGACACGGCATTCGGTATTGACAACAAAGTAGAACTAACTTTGAGAACAGGTGTAATTAGTAATGCGGAGCGCACGTTATTGGCATCGGTTGTGAAGTCAAAACAAGTAGTGGTGTACTATGACAGTGAGTACATACCAGTTATTCCAAACACCAATTCACTTCGCACCTATGAGAACCGAAGTAAAATTGAGCAAGTAGAAATGACATTCACAGTAGCACAACAAGAAGTATGATAACCATTCGAGTTCAAATAAGTGGCGTTACGCACGATTTACAGGTCTACAAAAATGACCCTATCAACTTGAATTTGCGGTTTACCGATATTCGCAAAATACAGGAACAGCAAGGTAGCTACACAAAGTCATTTCGCATACCAGCAAACGATAATAATTTTAATGCGCTAGGTGACCTTGACAATGCAAACATCGTCGAAGGAATAGACCTTAAATCAAGAATACCAGCCGAATTACTAATTAGCACCGTTCCTGTTACAACGGGTTTTGTTCAAGTTAAATCAATAGTTACTCGTAGTGGTAAACATGCTGAATACAACATTACCTTTTTTGGTGATGTAGTTTCGCTTTCTCGCACCCTGGGCGATGAGAAGCTAAAAGACATTGATTTTAGTGCTTGGAATCATGTAGTAAACTATGCTAATGTATCTTCATCGTGGACAGGCTCATTATTTTCGGGCGTGATTCGTTATGGCTTAATAGACAAGGGACAGTTATGGAGCAATGAAGGTGATGGAAACCCAATAACCAATGCATCACCAGTGTATGCAGGCCAATTTACACCAGCCGTAAGGTTGCCAGAGCTACTGACTCAAATATTGGAAGAAAAAGGCTTTACAATACAGGGTGATTTCGTAGACTCGGACTTAAACGATGTGTTTATTCCGTTCTTTAATGGCAAGAGATATGTCGTGCCTAGTTCTACAGTTGAAGAAACGACCTTCGGGGTGGGCTTAAGTGCAGATGATTCATTTGCTGGGCCTCAAACATGGCCTACGGCAAACAGCATTTCTAACTGGGACGATTCTACATCACCTTTCTATGATAACGGAGGAACGTTTAATACTGTGGGTGGATTCTTTGAACCACCGTTTACTGGACAGTATCAATTCACTTGCTTTGTAAATGTAACAACACCTATTGGAAATGGATTCACACAAGGGAGCGTTGGTATAAGAAGAATATCCGATAGTGCAATAATTTGGCAGTCTAACTTTCCGCAAGTCATACCAGCTTCTGCATCCGATTTTATCATTATTGACAACACAGGGCCGCTGACATTAGAAGTTAATGAAGACTATGAAATGGTTTTCTTTTGGGGTGCAGAAACAGGTGATTCAGTTACCATACAAAGTGCATATTCATTAGACCCAAACAACGGGGGTACTGGATTTACGGTTCAAGCTCTTTCAGAACCTTTGTACGGTCAAACGGCTGTAATGAGCAACAATGCGCCAGACATTAAACTTATTGATTTCATTAGAGGCTTACAGGGCGTTTACAACTTGTTATTCATTCCAGATTCGAACGACCCCTTAAAGCTAACTATTGAAACATTTTCGGACTACACCAGCGGTGGTGCGATTCAAGATTGGAGTGACTTAATAGACTACAAAAAAGACCTATTACTTGAACCGACAGCCGATATTCAAAACAGCGAATACCAGTGGACCTATGCAGAGGAAAAAGACATTATCAATAAGCAATACCAAGAGCAGGGAAACAGGACATTCGGCAGGTACTTAATTGAAGAGCCAGACAATGATTTTGCCACTGGTGAATTGAAGCTACAAGTTCCATTTGGCGCTTACCCTTTGAGCCTTATATCTGGAACAAATTTGCTCATTCATAAAAGCTACGATGAAAAAGGAGCAGTCATTACAGACCCATTATGTAAAATTGTTTTCTGGAAATATGTTGCTGGAACAAGTAACTTGATTACCTACAACGATGCAACTGGACTAGTGGTGCAAGAAACGTCATACCCGTTCCTGGGCCATTACTCAACACCCGTTCCAGATGTAGAAGACTTTGACTTTAACTTTGGGCCAGAAGTTCCAACACACACCATTTCAGCCAACCCATACAACAACCTGTACAACCTGTACTGGCGCTCCTATGTGAACCAGCTCTATTCACAAGAAGCTAGAATAATGACAGCGTATTTTGCTTTGACAGCAATGGACATAGCAAACTTTGAATTCAGCCATCAAATCTGGTGCGAGGGTTGCTATTGGAGGGTATTAGAAATTGACTACACTGCCAACTCGAAAGATGTATCAAAAGTCAAGATGATAAAAATACTCGGCGATATTCGTGCCTGCGATTGGTTGCCGTATCAATCAAATTTGAATGGCGTTATAACCATGCAAGACGATACTGGCGCAGTAGGAGTTGGTACACAGGAATGCTGTGAGCGTTTTGGCTATAGTTGGGTGAATGGTGCTTGTTATCAAACCGAATTTGTAGGTCCACAATTGCCACCAGTAGAATTACCGCAATTACGTTTGTCGGTCAATAGCGGTGAGGCTTTTGCCAATGGTGAAAATATTACCATCGCATCGGCATCTGGTGGATTTGTTACTGGAAGAAATATACAAGTCAGCAGGGGCGCTCTACGTTCACTAATTACAGGTGATGACCACACAGTACAGGGTATTGAAAACATCGCTGTTACAGGTTCGAATGGAGTTGTATTTATGGAAGGCGAACACCGCGGCAATGGGTGGTGGTATGACAACTGGAAATCTGGAAATCGTGGGTATGCTCAGAACGGTAGTACCGTATTGATCTATGAAGGTGATTTGGATTCTGGCGATGACGCCGAGTTACTTATTGAAGGCAAGCGAGACAACCGCATAAACATACCAAGCGGAACAGCCTTAACATGCAGATGTGATGTGCAGATAATGACCATTGACCCAGTAAGTGGAAATGCATCGGAAGTTGAATATTTGACTTTTTACGAAATTCTAAGAAAGACAATTGCAGGTGTATCAAGTGCGTTCTACAGTGGAACGTCCAACCAACCTTCCATACAATTTGGTGACTTTGGAGGTGGTAATAAATTTCTTTTGAAGGTAGATACGGCCACAGACACGGAACAGCATCGTTTGCTTATTCACAATCATTCTACATCTAACACCAAAACAACTCGAGTAATATGCAAGGTGAATTACCTAATGGCGAAACTGTAAAAGAAGCCATTGCTATTCTGCAGGAAACTCAGCAGGATCACAAGATACCGTCATGGTACAAATGGCTCGACATTCTTCTTACTGCAATTTATTTATTGCTGTACATCGCAGGAATTACGTACTTGATAGTTATAGCATATAGATTCTTATTCCAATGACAGAGACAATAATTTTAGAGTACGATGTAAAGACTGGAAAAGTCGAACAGAAGACGGGTAAGATGAAAGAAGGCATTGATGAAACCAAAGATTCAGTCAACAGCCTTAGTGATTCGTTTGGCAGTTTAGGCGGAACAGTTGATTCGTTTACTGGCGGATTGGCTAGCGGTTTAAGGTCTGGCATCAGTGCAATAGGTGCCGCCACTAAAGGGATGAAACTATTTCGAGCGGCTGTAATCTCTACAGGAGTTGGGGCTTTGGTCGTGGCTATAGGTTCTTTAGTGGCTTATTTCCAGTCTACAGAAGAGGGAGCAAAAAAGTTAAAAATAGCAACAGAGTTTTTGGCGGTTATATTTGACAAACTAACAAAGACTGCTGCTGACCTTGGCGGATTTATTGTTTCGGCTTTTACAGAACCTCAAGAGGCACTAGACACCTTAAAGGAAAAGTTACAACCAGTTTTCGACTTCTTGCAAGACATCAACACAATCGTTGTAGGTCAAGTAATTAAGAACTTCAAACAGATGGGTGCTGTTTTGACGTTTGTTCGCATGAAGTTTAATGAGCTAATGGGGGATGAAGAAGAAGCGTTAAAACTACAACAAGAACTAGCACAAACACAACAAGAAATTGCAGACATTAATGATGCCCAAGCAGAAAGTTGGGACGGAATTAAAGAAGCTGTAGGTGATACTGTGGACGCTGTTGTAGATGGGTTTAATACGATAGTCGAAGAAACTAAAGACGCTTTAGATATTGCACAAAGGTATGCAGATGCACAGTTCCGTACTCGCGACCTTATCCAAAAATTAACTGTAGACAATGCGATGTTAAATGCTGAAATAGAAACACAGCAAAAGGTCATTGATGATACTACAAGGTCATTTGAAGAAAGGAATACGGCTTTAGACCAGCAAAACATTGCCAGTGAAAAACTAGCGCAGAACATTGCCGTTCAAGCACAGGCAGAAGAAGACTTATTACGCCAACAAATATCCATAACAACATCACTTGAAGAAAGGGAAGAGCTCGAAACGCAGTTGTCAGAAAAAATTGCCGCACGTATTGATGCTGAAAAAACTGTGGGAATCGTCAAATTAGACAATGCCCAAAAGTCCAGAGAAATTGACTTGGAAGAAGTGGAAAGGCAGAAAACCATATTACAGACCATACAAGACTTAGAGCTTGAAAACGAACTAGATGAACAAGAGAAGTACCTTAAACAAAGTGAATTAGCGGAAGAACGTCATCTTCAAGAATTAGAGTTACTAAGGGCCAATGAAGATGAAAAGCAAGCGGTTCGCGATGCGTATGCAGAGGCTCGTGCAATCAAGCAGGCCGAATTCGATGCAAAAGAAGATGATGCCAACAAGGCTCAAAAAGACAAGGAAATTGCAGATGCTAAAGCTGTACAAGATTCTAAAATACAAATGGCCATGGCCGCAACACAAGCTATTATTTCGGTGGTCAATGCATTAGCAACGGATGATGAAAAGAAGGCTAAACGTAGATTTCAGATAGCGAAAGCGCTAAATTTATCACTTGCTACCGCGAACACAGCGCTGGCAATCTCTGACGCGCTGGCAAAGGACGCAACCTTTCCAGGCTCGCGATTTATTGCCGCGGCTTCTGCTGGAGCAATGGGGGTAGCTCAAATAGCTACTATTCAGCAAACACAATTCAATGCGACAGGTCCAGACCCAACAACTACACCGCCATCGGGAATCGCAGGTTCATTGGGGGCAGGTGGAGCAGGGGTTCAAGCTCCTATTACCAATTTTAACAATGCTGAAACAGGGCCAAATCAAAATGCCATACCAGCGTATGTCATTGGACAATCAGTAACAAATCAACAGCAAGCAGACCAGCTGGTACAAGACCAAGCAAGACTATGAATGTACAAATGCAAAGCTTTTCTGACTATCCGAATGCTGTCAAAAACAATGCGAAAAGAGGTATTGCATTGAATCAGCAAAACGGTAATAAATGCGCCACGCAAACAGGCAAAGTTCGAGCGCAACAATTAGCACAAGGAAAGCCAATTAGCCTTAAAACGGTCAAACGTATGTACTCGTATCTTAGTAGGGCAGAAGAGTATTATGACCCAAATGATACTAAGGCGTGCGGTACTATTTCCTACTTGTTGTGGGGTGGGAAAGCTGCTTTACGTTGGAGCAAGTCTATATTATCCAAACTGGACTTATCTCATATTGATACAGAAATTCCAGTTGAATTTGCAACGCACACAGTAAAACTTAAAGACATGAACATTATTGAATTAGTAATAACAGAAGATGATGACTTTGGCGTGTATGCCATTTCCTTAGTTGACAAGCCAGCGATGGAAGAACATTGGCTTGCGCTTAGTGAACATGAATTAAAGCTTCAAACCGAAATATCTGACAAACAAATATTGGTAGGTTGTGCCATGGTGCCAAAAAAACCTATTTACCGCAAGCGTGGTGATGAAGAACTGTATGTGCACTTTTCAGATAGTACCATTGAGAATATCGCGCACAAGTTTATGAAGGACTATGCCCAAGGCAAGTCAACTTTTATGCATGAAGAGGAACTGAAAGGAAACGTAGTTGTCGAATCATGGATAGTTCACAGTGAAAAGGACAAAGCGTATTCACTTGGGTTAAACCCTCCAATTGGCTCATGGATGATTGCAATGCAGGTAACTTCGAAATCACTTTGGGACAATGAAGTTAAAACAGGAAAAATAAAAGGCTTTAGCATCGAGGGTAATTTTGCTGACCGAATGATGGTGGAGCATGTGAGCAAATTCGATGAAGCTCTAATGAGCCAAAAGGACCAAGACGTAGACGAAGCCCTAACCAAGTTGTATAAGGACATCAAGGCAATACTAAAATAATTTAACCTCAACTTAGACTTTTACCCTTCGTGACGTTATACAGTTAAACAGAAAAAAATTCAATCGAATGGCAACCATTATCGAAAAAATAAATGCTTTGTTTGCAGAGAACGGTATCAAAACCGTGAAAGCAGAACCAATAGAACTTCAAGCAGAAGGAAAACTGGAAACAGGCTCTTCAATTTTCACACCAGGCGAATCATTTGAAGTTGGTGCAGAAGTGTTCGTCAAAAATGATGATGGTGAGGCGGTTGTACTTCCAGACGGTGATTATGTTCTTGAAGATGGAACAAAGCTAGTAGTAACCGAAGGAAAGGTTGCAGAAAAAATGGCAAAAGAGGAGGATGACGAAAAGATGACCAAGGAAGAAGCGCAAGCACTTGTTGAGGCATCTGTTCAAACAGCGTTGGAAACTGCCATGAGTGAGTTCAAAACAGAACTAGCATCACAGATCGAAGCAAAAGACATTGAGATTGCAAAACTCAAAGAAGAATTTAGTGCCCTTGACAGAGTGCCAAGAGGACCAAAAAAGGTTGCAAAACAAAAAGAAGTGACAACGAGTTTAGCTGATGTTGCCAAAATGGACAGCTCAGAAGACCGGATCATGGCTATTCACGAAAACTTTTCAAAGCAGAAATAATGGCAAATTCATTAGAAAACACATTCACAACATCTTACGCAGGAGAATTAGCGTTGCCTTACATCGCACCTGCGATTTTGAGTGCTGATTCTATTGCCAAGAAGCAGTTAACGATTCACGAAGGAATCAAGAAGCAGGCGGTGATGAAGCGACTTTCGGGTGGCTCATTGATGCCATTCGCTTGCGATTGGGCAGGACAGGAAGATGACCTCACTTTGGACGAGGCAATTCTAACACCAACACGTTTGAAGTTAGAAGAGCAGTTCTGTAAAGACGATTTTCGTCAAGACTGGGAAGCAAAAAATACTGGTCGTGGTTTCCTTGGAGACAAAGTACCAGACAATTTCAGAACGTTCATGTTGTTGTACTTGGCTCGCATTGCAGGACAAGGATTGCAAAAAAACATCTGGCATGGTAACTACAACGAAACCGATGGTTCAACGTCTGGTGGAAATGCAGTAACTAATTTTGGTGGTATTCTTTCCAGAGTTGTAGCAGGAACACCAGGATTTGAAAGCCTAGTAGCAGGAGCTTTTACAGCCGATGCAGATGGGACTACGGGAATCCTAACTCACTTGACAACATTGGTTTCAAACATGCCTTCTGACATTGAAGGTAGCGAAGAAACGGTTATCTACATGAGCCGTAAGTCATTGGCTCTATTGCAACGTGCAATGAGTGGATTGGCAGTGACATCTGGTGGATTCAGTCCAACTTTTGTAGGTGAAGACAGACCGACAATGTTCTTGGGTTACGAGATTGTGACACCAAACTATTTCCCGAATGATACTCTACTTGGGGCACAGTTGGCTAACCTGCACTTCGGTACAGATTTGCTTTCTGACTGGAACAAGGCGGTGTATGTAGACATGACACAAACTGAGGGATCAGACAATGTACGTGTTGCAATGCGATTTACTGGTGGAACTCAGATTGGTTTCATTGGTGATACGGCTGTGATTCGTAGAAGCTCGTAAGAATTACTAACCCTTAAATACAAAAACATTATGTGTGATTTAAGCGCAGGAAGAGGCTTCCAATGTAAAGACCAGCTTGGAGGTATCAAAGAAATTCTTTGGTGCAAGCATAGCGACATTGATTTTGATGCTATTGCTACAGGTGCGGTAACTGACATTACCTCAACCACAACTTTGTACCGATGGGTTGTTAACCGTAATTCTGGATCATTCAATCAACCAGTACAAAGCAACGTGGAAAACGGAAGTCTATTCTTTACACAAGAATTGAATGCTCAGATTCACAAGATGACAGCAGCAATCAATGCAGAGCAGGCGAATGCCATGCGAAACAGATTGTGCATCATTGTACGTGACAGCAACGACAATTTTCATGTTATGGGCTACAAGAACGGTGCGGAAGCATCTGGTGGAGGCATCAATACAGGACAAGCAACTGGTGACTTATCTGGATATGTTCTTGCGTTTAATGCGGAAGAGAAAGACCCAGCGCCATTTGCACCGAACCTTTCAGATGCAACTGTGGTTAGTGGTTTGACTGGAACGGTAACTATTGACCCAGCGTATTAAGCAACGCGATTAAGCAATAATATTTCATCTGTTAAAAACGGGGTGGTAGGTGTAGGGACTTACGCCCCTTTTTTTTTGCTATGATAAGACTACAACCAAATACAGCAGGCCAAAATATGTACCTCACCTTGTATGAGCAAAGAAGGCACCTGCCAACTTTCACTCATTACTTGATGGTGATTACTAGCCAAATGACTAACGAGCTTTACAGCTTGATTCTGGACGTTTCAAACGAAAATGACAGGTATACCTTACTCGATATTGGAACGGACGTAAATGATGCTCTAAATGGCTCAATACAAATTGCAGAGGTCGGACAATATAGGTACACCGTTTATGGGCAGAATTCAGCAACGAATTTAGATCACGAAAATGCAGAAGTTGTAGGTGTAGTTGAAAATGGCGTACTTTTGATATTCAACACAGACGCTTATTTTGAAGCAGACAATCCAGATATACCACCATTTACAATCCAAGAATAATGAGCAAGAAAAATAATTTTGGACGAGTGCTAAAAATGACATTTGGTAAATACATGCCAAAGCTATTTCGTGATGAAGTCGGAGTAGAAGAATATGTAAAGTACGGTGATGATAATTTGTTTCCGGAATATCTTATAACATTGCTTCATGGCTCATCTACTCATTCCGCTTTATGTACTTCCATTGCCACAATGATTTTCGGAAAGGGTGCAGTAGGTTCAGCAACGGCAGAAGCTTGGGTTGAAGACACTAAATTTCAACAAGAGCTTCGCAAGACCTGTATGGACCTAAAATTGCAAGGCGGTTTCTATTGGGAACTCAAATGGAATATTGAAAAAGACGGTCTAACTATTAAACACGTACCATTTGAGCAAATAAGAGTAGGTGAAACCACCGAAAAAGGTTACACCAATGAATATTTCTGGTGCTACGATTGGAGTGATGAAGCAAACCAAGAAGTAATTACATTTCCAGCCTACAATCCAGAAAATGCCAACAAGCTCAATGAAACTATTCAAATATTTTGTTGCAAGCCTTTCACCGTAGGCTCGAGCTACTACCCAAAGCCAGATTACCTTGCGTCAATAAACTGGATTGAAGTAGACAAGCAAGTAGCACTGTATCACAACGCTAACCTTCGTAATGGTATGAATCCTGGCTTTGCGGTAAACTGGAAAAGTGGTGTACCACCATTAGCGCAGAGGCAAGAAATACGCAAGGAATTCGAAGACATGGTTTCGGGCGTAGAGAATGCTGGAAACTTCATAATGACATGGAGCGATTCGGCAGAAGATACACCAGACATTGTTCCATTTGAAACGTCAAACCTTGCAGAGCAGTTTCAATTCGTAAGCCAAGAATCGACGGCCAAAATAATGATTGGACACAGAGTGACAACTCCTGCTTTATTCGGGGTAAAAACGGAAGGCCAGCTCGGGCAAACACAGGAAATGAAAAATGGCATCGCGATATTTCACAGAGATATTATTCAGCCATACCAAGCCATTATAAATGAAGCATTGGAATCTTTGTCCGATTATATTCCAGATGGGAAAACCTTAAAAGTAGAAAGCAACGAAATTGACTTTGATGAGCCTACAAACTCAAAAGAAGTCAATACCGAGTTGAGCATGACGGCTGATGAAAGGCTAGTTGAATACATGCAGAATGTAGGTGAGCAGATTGACAGCGATGTATGGGAGCTATTAAAAGAAGAAGAAATTGATGATCCTTTGCAGGAGCGCTTCATTCATCATTCAAAGTTCAACATGCAGTTCTTTAAGCGTTTTGCAGACCCAGACAAAAAAAGTGAAATTGATACTGGGCTCTTTAAGATTCGATACCGGTACAGCACAAACCTAAGTTCAAACAGCAGACTGTTCTGCAAGAATATGGTCGCAAATGCGAAAGCAGGAACAATTTATCGCTTTGAGGACATTCAAGAAATGCAGGATGCCAAGATCAATAGCGATTTCGCACCGAAAGGTTCGGATAAGTATTCAATTTGGCTACACAAAGGAGGCGTTTACTGCCACCATAGATGGATTCGTCAAGTGTATATGCGTAAACGTGGCAAGAACGGAGGTTTCCTACCTAACAAGGGACTAGAAAATGATGAAGTTGTTTCTAACTCGGTATTGACTACCAAGGACGTTCCGAGAAAGGACTTACAGAAAAATTGGAACACAGCAAGCACCAGACCTATTGATACGCCTTCTCGTGGGGCATTAAATTAACATCATGGCAATTACACCAGAAGTATTATTTATTAGCTCGCAATACGTAAAAAAGTATTCGCAGGTGAATGAAAGCGTAGAAGAATCGTACCTCAATACTCACATTCTTTTAGCGCAAGACAAACATGTGCAAAAGTACCTTGGCACTAGACTATTCATGAAGCTAAAGGAATCGTCATTAGCTACGGCCTACGATGATCTACTCAACAACTTTGTTCGAAAGGTGACCTTGTGGTGGATGATGGTGGAAATCATGCCTCATTTGCAGGTTAAAATTCACAACGGAGGCTTAGTTGTAAGGACCGCTGAAAATGCTGTTAGCATAACCGAAAAGGACTTAGCACGTGAGATGTATCTAGCAAGGCAGAATGCACAAGTCTACACACAGTTATTGATAACACACCTAAAACACAACACTGACCTGTATCCAGAATACACTGAACACCAGCCTGGTGACATATATCCAGAAAAAGGAGTAATTGCAAACACCAGCGGTATGCAAGTCGGTAGTGGTGGCAACCGTCAAAACTATGACCGCTATAGCTGGATGAAGGACGTATGAGAAACGATAAGGAGCAGAACACAAAGAAGTTGAAATTGTGGCTGGCAAAGCAAAAGACCAAGCCAAAAAAAACGAAGAAGGATGGATAATGTGACAACGGCAATTATATCAATCGTGACCGCATTGGGCACTGGTTTTGTCGGGTGGATATTTGGCAGAAAAAAGCAAAATGCAGAAACGGTAGGAGTTGAAATACAAAACGTAGGGCAAGCATTATTGATTTTTCAAAAAGATGTAGTTGAGCCATTACGGGTTGAGCTGAAAAAAACTCGTGAGGAACTGGAAGAAGCACGAGAAGAAATAGCAACACTTCGCAATCAAATTGAGCAGGTGCATCAAGAAAACCAAGAACTAAAAAACAAACATTGAACGAGCAGATGACAGAATTGAATTGGGGAAAATACTCACCATTGTACCCTCATGAGTTTGACTCGCCAGATATGGTTGGAAGTCACAAAAACATGAAACCAGCCTTCATGGAAAAACTCAAAGAGGCAAGGGACATTTCCAGCACACCTTTCATTATCAACTCTGGGCATAGGACCAGGGAACACAATCGTAGGGTTGGCGGAAAAGATGGCAGTTCTCATTTGGACGGATTCGCTTGTGACATCGCGTGTTCAAACAGCCGTCAAAGAGCAATTATTTTGTCAAGCGTAATACAAGCTGGATTCAATAGAATAGGAATCGGAAAAACATTCATCCACGTTGATAACGATCCTAGCAAACCGAAGTCTGTGTTCTGGTTATACTGAAACTATGAAATCACTATTTACCCTTTTGCTATTCTTCACCTTTGGAACTTGCTGTGCGCAACTGGATTCAAGCCTTTGCGACTGTAATTCTAACATGGAAGTGTACCGGCATACTTATGAGCAAAACAATGAGGTAGTTTATGATTCGCTTTTTACTAGCGTAACTAATCTGCTGGACTTCATTGGAAGCTACGGGTACTCTTCGCCATTCATTATGGACATCGACGAAGACGGAATTGTTTCAGTTGCCGATCTTCTATTGGTGCTTCAAGGATTCGGAAACACATATACTGGAGACTTCGATTATTGCTTGGTAAATGTAGAATACACCAATTCGCATGGTTGGCCCTCAAGCTATCCAGAAGCATATTTTACAATCGTTCATACCACATTGGACGATGAAGATATTTCGAATGGAGACGGCTGGATAATCTGCCCAGTTCATACCGTATGGGTAGAACTCATATATTTCGGTCACCCAGACTTACCAGACCACGTTGAAAAGTTTTACCTAAGGTGAAAGTAGTTACCTCTTTGATAGTTGTACTCACACTGGCTTCATGCTCTGCAGGATGGCACCTAAAACGGGCTATAACGAAACAACCTTCAATACTCACAGAGGGTAAGATCATTAAAGAAGTTCGCGACACTATAGTAATTACCACAGATGCAGTTCAGCTAGACACCATTGTGGACTTTCAAAGAGATACCGTTGTAGTTCAAAAGGAGAATGCAAACGTCAAATTATTGATTGATACGCTACTGAGGACGGTGTACGTAGAAGTTGAATGTGGTGCAGACACCATATATGTAGAAACTATCACCGAACAAGTAATACTGAAACCAGAAATACGACCCTCATTTAGTTGGCGAACGTGGCTAACAGTTGGGTGCATCGGACTTTTCTTATTAGGAGTTGTACGGGCTTTCGGCAAATAGTCCTATCTTTGAGGCTAAGCCCGTTCGGGCAAAATATCTGTGATTTAGGGGCGTATCGTGGTTGGTGCGCCCCTTTTTTTGTGCCTTATATAAAAATAGGTGTAATAAATTAGGATTATATCTAAAAATAATTGTATATTAGAGTATAATTAAAAAGAACACAGATATGAAACCCACAAAAGCATTATTAGAATTCGCTAAAGCCAAAGCAAAAGAGACATTTGCATCGATTGAGCGCGAGAGAAGTCAATCTATTAGACTAACTGCGGACGAGACAAGCTACACACTATTTCATTTTATGGGAACGGCTTACATTGGTTCATACACAAACGAAGCATTACCAAATTTCTTCAAGAATCGTGACATATACGAACTAACCGACAACACGACATTAAAGGTTAACGCAAAGATGCAAAAGCTGATAAAAATCAAATAAACTAACCAGCCCCTTCGGGGGCATAATTTCACAGATATGAAAACCCGAGAATACAAGATAAAAGGCACTGAAAAGACATTACCAGCAATTGATTTGTACCAGTCACCTCACTTTGATCGAAACGAAGATATACCAATGAAAGACACAGACCAAGACCGTTGCATTTGTTGCAACAAGCCATTGAACAGAGAGGGCAAATTCTGGCTACACATGAACACTAGCTGGATGGTATTACCAGCCAAAGCAGAACCCATTTCAGAAGATGAGGACCAAGGCGCATTTGCAATCGGGAATGCATGCGCCAAAAGAATACCCAAAGACTATAAATTCAAAACGAAGTAATAACCAATTTAGATTTACAGATATGAAAACCAACCAACCACAATGGAGCATAGGCGAATGTACTATCAGCTACAAGCCCGAGAAGAAATCAATGCTCGGTCAAATACGATGCGCTAGAGAAGCAGTAGAGTATCTTCAACCTATGTACGAGGAAGAATTGAACCACGTAGAAAAGTTCATGATTATACACCTTTCGAGGTCCAACCGAATAATTGGACACAGCACCATTTCAATAGGTGGAGTTGCCGGCACAGTAGTAGATGCAAAAGTAGTATTCCAGAAACTATTAAAAACCAATGCTAGTGCTTTCATCGCTTGCCATAATCACCCCTCTGGTAACACCAATCCAAGCCAAAGCGATATAGACATCACTAAGAGGATGAAAGAGGCAGGAGACATGCTGGAATTGCCTCTAATAGACCACATCATTCTAGCGGAGAACGAGAACGGACAAGTATTTTATTCATTTGCAGACGAGGGAAGGATATGATACTGAAAATTTCAAACAAAACAATGTACTTCGACGAGTACGATATGGCGAAGCTTATGTACAGATTTCATGTTGACCAAGGAATTGAAAAAATGCTTCTTGTTGGCATGTTAGACCAAAGAATTATGAGCAACCTTCAAACGGCTATAGAGCGAAAAATACAATCGACTTGGAATGATGCTGTAAAGGTATCGCATGATGAAGTAATTACGGCCTGGATTGATGAAGCTATGCGTGTGACTACTTTGAACGTGCTGCAAATATATCAACTGCATGAAATCTAAAAATAAATTAGGTTTATATGTAAATTTATTTGTATATTGTACCATATAACAACCACTTAAAATCACAGACATGA
>PDMW01005805.1_pt1 | contig 16341 bp, 32 predicted proteins | sample 1515511 | NCBI WGS metagenome assembly PDMW01 (sample SAMN07343023, study PRJNA328102) | Marine metagenome, whole genome shotgun sequencing project. | biome: marine; feature: bay; material: water; isolation source: viruses from water sample < 0.22 micron filtered, nuclease treated, low... ... | reverse complement strand
TGAAATAGATGCAAAAAATTTTCTAAAAGTACTTGACAAATTAGAAATTCTTAGACTTGAAAATTTACACCTCGAAAGTGAGGTGTAATAATGACTATACTAGAAGCAAAAATAAAAGAAACATCTAATTTAATTAATAGTCTTGAAGTAGCTAGAACAGAAATAATTAAGCTAGAAAAGCTATTAGTAAATTTTGAAGAAAGCCCTGTAATCATTCTATGTATGCCTAATAATAAGGGTTATTCTATAAATCTTGATAGGGACTCTATAGATTTTCTAATCAGAAAAAATAGAAGAACAATTGCAGATGCAGAGTTTAAATTGAAAATAGTTTTAAATGTTCCTAGTGATGATGGTGATGATGATGAATAGTAATGAAGAAACTCTAAATCAAATCGAAGAATACGTAAAACAAAATTCAAGATTTGAAAAAGTAAGTGATCTAAGAGAAAAATTAACAACTTTTTACGGATCAGAATTTAAAGAGTACATCAATAGATGTATCTATAAACAACGTGGTGTTAAGCGTAAAAAGAAAACGGCGGTTCCCTTATGAGTAAAAGAACTAACGCAAAATTTTTAACGGCAAAGGGAAGATTTAAGCAGTGTGAAAACATAGGCAAAATGTTATCTCTATATGAAAGCTTTCAAACTTGTTATGATACTACTAATAATGACCATGTAAACCAAAAAGTAGATAGGATTAGATCACACCTTAGATCTGCCTACAGGGAATATTTAAAAAGGAGAATTAAATAATGTCACTAGAAAATTTAGCTATTGCCTATCTTATAATGATACTTTTATTAATGAAAGTATTAGGATCAATTCACAACAAAAGGAAAAAATAAAAATGCTTTACTCAATAATCATAATTTTATTATTAGTTGTTATCATAGTAATGATGATAAGAGAATCAGAATCAGAAAAATTAATTTCAAATCAAAATGAATTACTTTTAAAACATAATGAAAGGAACGCTTTACACATAAAAAATCATACGTTGTTAGATGAACAAATAACAACTCTATTAAAAACAATTGAAAGTAAAAATTCCCAATTGCATATACTTTTATTTAATGAAGAAATTCTTAAAAAATATATGAAAGAAGAATTAGATTTGGATTATGTAGAAGTTCACGATAAGGCATATGATCTATATACAACAGATCAGTTTAAAAATGTATGTGAGGATCATAATGAGAACTACAACAAGCCCAATGAAGGTTCAGAGTAGAATGGCTAGGAAAAGAATTAACGCAGATCCTTGGGATCAGTTATTCACTAGAATAAATAGGATCACAAAAGGATCTCACTCTCCTGTTTACGATAGAGTCAGCTTAGAGTTTTTAGTTAGTACTCTATGCGATAAGCTAGATCATAGCTATGATGATGTTATGATGATGAATAAAGAATTAGAATTTTATAAAAAAGAATTAGTTCATTATCACAAAATAAGTTTTGAATTTAATGATTTATTAAAGGTTCAAGAATGAAAATTATAATTCGCACCATAAACAAAAATGGTAAAGTAGTTAAAGTAGATACTAGGTACTATACAGAACATATAACACCTAAGATGTACGATACTCTAATAGGTAAATAAAATGGTTAAAATTAAATCAGATTTTTATGAAGGTGAAAAAGTTGCAAAGAAGCAAAGAACTATTTTCACAAATAATCAGCTAGGTTTAATAGAGAGTTGTAATGCTCAAATTAAGATCTTAGAAGATTTAAAGTCAAAATGGATTAATAAGTATGATTCTGCCTTTAAAAAGGGCGGTCTTGAATATATATTAAGAGAACTAAAGACAATGGAAAACAGAAGGAGAACTCTATGTCAGATGAAAAAGATTTAGTAACTACAGGTGTAGATCTTGCAAATGATTTGATCGTTTCACTTGGTGATGTTGCAGAAGCGTTAAACCAAAAAAATGTTACTGCTAACTTTGCAATTTATATAGGGCTAGGAAAACATTTTATTGCGAATGGAGAATATGATCGTGAAAAACATCTTAAGGCATATTCCCTTATGGCAAATGATTTTAGTGCTATGCAAGAAAAAGCTACTGAGGCTGAAACTAATAAAGCTGTTGGTTCAGAAGATGAACAAACAGATTAGTGAACAAGTATCGTTTAATTTTGAGCCTGTCATAGTTGACAGGCTCAATGAAATGTTTGAGACAGATGAAGAAAAAGAAGCATTTCTGTCAAGAGCAATTACAACAGCTTATTTTGGTGGTCAAGTATTAGAAAAGATCCCAAATCAAAAAGCAGGAGTTGTAACAAATATGTTGAAAAAAGCTATAGATTATCTCTAAGCTTAAAAGGTTATTATGGGTATAAGGTTAATTGCACTTAAAAGGGATGGCACACCTTTTAAAAGAAAAAATGGTTTACCAAATCGAGGTGAACGATTCACATATGCACTACAAGATGATAGTGGTGATTATACAGCATTAGATAGTAAGTATTATCAATACTATGATCCTAAGAGATTTAATGCGACTGAAAAATATATCAATACTCAAAATCCTGTTAGAGATTCATTTGTAATATTTGAAAATAAAAATAGTGGACAGCTAGAGGCTCCCGATAGACGTAAAAATCAAATGGCCTTACAAGTAGAAGAATCTAAAATTACAAGGGCTTTAACACATGGATATGTACGCTTATCTAAATTTGAAAGATTATCCTTTGAGGCTCAATCGGCAAAAGCTGTAGAGGCAGGCGAAGTAGGATTTTTTAAAATTGAATTAGATAATGATACTCTTTATGATGGTATTATTAGATTTGCTGAAAGCAAGCAAGGTAGTTTTATTGTAAATCCATCTAATGAGCCTTTTGTACTTTCTTGGTATGCTAATTTAACAGATAATGGTGCTAGAGTAAAGTTAATGAATAGTATCTTTAAACCTGTTGCTAGTGACTTTATTGAGGGTAATTCAGAAGCTAAAGATAGATCCTTTGCAAAAGCTTTTGCTAAAGATATTTTAGATAAAATGGCAAGCGTTGGTTATAGGTTTACTTCCCTAGCAGTCTTAAACAGATTTGATAAAAGGGATTATGATAAACAAAGAGCAATTTATAATAGTGATGTTCTAGCTTGGGAAAAAAAGCCTACAGATAAGTTTGGTAATCCAATCCCAAAACCAAAATGGAAACCACCACAAAAATTAGTGAATAGAAAATTTGGTGGTGTTAAAAGAAAAGACTTAAGCGATATTAAGCAATATAAAAGCTCTATAGAGGTTCGATACGAAATTAAAGATTACTAACAATTAGAAGGGGTTTTAAATGTTAGAAGGTTACGAACCATATGGGGTTCTCCAAAAAATTAAAAAATCTAAGCATAGGGTATATAAGATTATATCCTTTGATACAGAAAACGATCCCGATGGATCGGTTACTATTATAAATTTTTATGATGGTTTAAATCACTATACATTCTACCCACAATTAGAAGGTTTTGATAGATGTCATAAGTGGATCTATTCAGTAGCAAAGAAAAATGTTTTATTTGTTGCACATAACCTAGAGTATGATATAGTAAACCTTATGCGAGAAGTAAAATTTTACTTCATGGATAAGATGATGTATGCAGGCACTAGATTAATTACGTGTTCCCTTAAAGATAGTACAGCAAAGTTTGTTGATTCATATAATTTTTTTGCGGGTAAACTTTCAGATATGGCAAAAATTGTAGGAATGGAAAAAGGAAACTATGAAGAGGCTAGGGCAACCTTAGAACAGAATACAGAATATTGTAGAGACGATTGTTTAATCCTACATACTTTTATGCAAAGGTTTCAATCTAGGGTAAATGATGAATTTGGATTAACGCTACCAACCACTATTGGGCGTATATCACTAGATAGTTTTAGAAGGAATTACCAAAAGGAAAATCTAGCAACCTATAATGCACCCGAATGTCTAAAGGCTTATGCAGGTGGTAGAGTTGAATGTTTTGAAATTGGTGAATATGAGGGTGAAGTAGTTCTAGGTGATGTAAACTCAATGTATCCCGATAAGATGCAAAGAGATTTTCCCGATTGTGATTCACTAAAAGAAGGTGTTGATCCCTTAAAAACTATTTATGGTATTGCAGAAGTAGAGATTTATTTAGATCCCGAAAAATTTTACATTGGGCCTTTATGTTATAATCATAATGGTAAGTTATCTTTCCCTGTTGGTTTATTAAAATCACATTGGACTTTTTTAGAAATTCAAAAAGCTGTTAAGCTAGGTGCAGAAATAAGAAAAGTTTTTTATTCTATAGGCACTAATAGATGTGTTAAAGAGCCTTTTAAAGAGTGGGTAATAGATCAGTATACAAAAAGAAAATCTACCGATGATAAGTTCCTAGATGCACTATATAAACTAATTTTAAATAATGGTTATGGTAAGTTTGGACAGCATAACGATAGCACAACTTTGACCACTACAAAATTTAGTGATGAAGATTGTATAAAAAATGGTTATGAATTAAAAGATATTAAAGGCCCATTTTTTTGCTATACACAAAAGATGTTAAAACCACCAAAATTTGCCTGTTATCTTTGGGCTTCATATATAACTGCCTATGCTAGAGATCATCTATTAGATCTTCTATTAGCTGTACACAATGCAGGTCACAAAGTATTGTATTGTGATACAGATAGTGTGATGTATGTTAAACAAAACAAAACCACACCTTATAGAATAGGCAAAGGTTTGGGTCTTATGGGTGATGATTACTATAAGAAGGTAGAGATATTCACTCTTAAAGGTTATGTATTAACCGATGAAAATGATAACACCAAAATAGCATCTAAAGGTGTTCCCAATGAATACGCATTGGATTTTTTCAAGGGTAAAACTATTGAGTACAGAAAACCAATTAAATTAAAGGAAGGATATAAAAGAAATGAACTATTAAACTTTTGGGAATTGCAAAGTAAAAAGATGCAGTCACAATATGATAAACGTGTAGTATCAAGTGATGGAACCACAAAACCTCACAATTTAAACTATTTACAAAAAAGCGGTTGACTTTTAAAACAACTAATACTAAATTAAACCTCGTATCAATAACGATACTAACTAACACAAATGAAGGAGCCCACAATGGCTAAGAAAAAAGAAATTAAAAAAGATAACACATCATTAGCTGTACAACCATCTGCACCTGCTAACGCAGATCTTGTATTACCATCATCTATTGCAGGTAAGTTTAAAGCTAAACAGCTTACTTATGACTACTTAATCCCTACAGAAGACGTTCCTGTATTTGTTCAAGTACTAGATGGTGAAATTGGTAAAGAAAAGATCAAAGGTAAGCAGAACAAAATGGAAGTTATCAAGGTAGTTAATATCTTGACAGGTGAAGAGTGTAAACTAGCACTTAAATTAGTTCTGAAAAATATCTTTATTGAACAGGGTTATATCACAGGTGAAGAAGATGACCAACGTATTGATAATGCTGTTGGTGAGTGTTTTCAAATCACAGCTAAAGCCACTAGAGATTCTAAAGAAAATAGCGGTAATTCATATACACCTTATAGCTTAACTTTACTTGAACCACTAGATTAAGTTGACAAATCAAATAAATAATTAGATATTTAAAACACCTTAAATACCTAATACCTTAAAAACCTCACTAGAAATAGTGGGGTTTTTTGTTTTTACAGAAAAAATAAACTTTTTTTCGCTTTTTTATGAGTAAAAAGGTGAGGAATATACGAGTAAACATTGAGTAAGATCCTTGTAAATAGCGTTTAAATGAGGTTTAAGAGACTTTTTTACAGGTATTGACATTTTATACCATTGAAGTAGTTTTATCTCTATGATAAGGACTACAACACCACTAAGAAGCGTAAAACAAACAGGCAGAGCTATGATGGATCTTGCACGTAGATATAACGCTGATTCTAGCTTTATGGATGAATACTCTTTAGAAGAGTGTTTTAATTTCATTGGGAATCTACCCTATATAGCAGATCCTTTAGATGGTGAATACATTCAACGTCCAAAATATACTTATTCAGATGATGCAACTTTTAGAGATTGTGACGATAAGTGTATAGCTTTAGGTAGTTGTTTAATAAGACGTAGTATTCCTTTTAAATTTGTTGCTGTAAGTGAAGATCCAAAGGATGAAATTCACCACGTAGTTATCAAGGCTAAACTTCCTAAAGAATATGGTGGTTGGGTTTTCCTAGATTGCACTTACCCCGAAAATAACTTTTTAGAACATAACACATTTTATAAGGCTCAAATATTATGCAACTCGTAACACTACAAGGAAGTAAAAAATTAGGGTTTTCACTACCTAACATTTTAAGACCCTCAAAATGGGAAGAAGGTTTAAGCAAAGCTGTAGATCCCGATTTTTACGCCCGACAAGCCCAAGACCTTTATAATGATCCATTAGGCACAGCTTTTGACTATTCAGTAAATATAGTATCAAATATGACTGCTACTGATTCAGTATTAGCAAAAATTAGTGATCCTGTTAAAAAATTTGTTTTTAAGTGGGTTTATGATAATTATGGTGCTGAGTTTAAAACCACTAATAATTTAAGCGAAGCTAAAAAAAATAGTATTGCTGTCGGCGTAGGTGTTGCTGTTACTGCTGTTTTTGGGCCTGCTGTTGGTGCTAGTGTTGGTACTCTTTCAAGAGGTATTATTCAAGATGTATATAATTATGTTCGTAACCGATTAAAAGAGAGTGTAGAGGCTTGGGCTAGAGAAGATTCGCCTATGGCTAAGTGGAGCGATGGTGCTCAAAAATTCGCAGTAGAATACATTTATAACACTTGGTATAAAATGTTTTTACGTGAACCTTGGACAATTACGCAACGTAAAGTTGAGAGACTTTCACAAGCTGTAATTAAAGCTATGGGTGAAGCAGGTTTAAGTGGTGATGCTATTAGATACACTGCACCACACTTCCCCGAAATGTTTAAAGATGCACACGAAACTGCACAATTGTTATCGGATGAAGAAAAAAAGTTAATTGCTGAAGCTCATGCTGAAGGAATAAGAAGAAGTGCTCAACAAGCTAGTGCTAGTGCAGGTGAAGCATCAAGAAAACAAGCTGAGGCTGATAAAAAAGCAAAGAGTAAAAAAGCTTTAAGTTTTGGTGCTATTGCTTTAATTGCTAGTCAATTAATATAGGTACTATGATGAACCAACAAGAGACAGAATTATATGAGGGTATGGTTTCATACTTAGATGATATTTACGAAAAAGGTAATTTTGCTTTTAACGATGTTGCACAAAAAGTTGTTCAAAAGTTTAAAGCATATCCCGATATATCACCAACATTACAACAATTTGTTGCTGATAATGTTAAGTATGCCTATCAAGAGGTTTTAGCTTTCCATGAAGGTGATGTAGCTACAGATATTTTTGGTGATGAAGTACAAATAAAAGCAAATAAATCTTTTATGTCACCACTAGTATTAGCTTTAGTTGCTTTCATTGGATATAAAGTTATTAAAGGAAAAAAATAATGGCTTCATTAGTCGCACAAGATACTATGATGTATATGATGTATTATTCAAATTTTAAATTTTTGGATTATATGTCATATGATGTAGGCAGTGATGTATTAGACCAACTTAATACATTGGCTTCACAAGGTGTTAACGTGTATGATAAGACTAATGATGCTATGATAAAAGAAAAATTAGGTTATATGTCAGATATGGGTAAAATTAAAACTTCACCTGTATTTGTTATGTTAGCCCAACTTAGAATTTTAGCAGAACAAAATCCTGCTAAATTTGGTATAGGTAGCGTACCTTTTAATTATGTTACTGATAATACAATGTTTGACCAAATTGGTGATTTTTATCAAGATAAGTCAAAGGAGTTAGTGGATGGTTTAAGTGGTAATCTATGGAAATTAGCTTTACCAATTGTTGCTGTACTCTATCTTTGGAAAAAATAAAAAAGGAAATTTAAAATGGCTAGAAGAAAAACTATCAGACGTAAACGCCCTGTACGTCGCCGTCGCACTTTAGGAGCTACACGTGTACGTAGAGTTAAACGTCCTTCTCGTGGTGTAGTTATCGTTAATGGATCAACACCTCGTCGCAGACGTTCATACGCTAAACGCCGTAAAGCTGTTAAGCGTAGATCACCACGCAGAGTTAATGGTTCTATTATGGGTAAAGCTTTCAACATCAAAAACTTTATCAAATCTGTTGGTATTGGTGCTCTTGGTGGTGTTGCTATGAAATATGTATCTGAAAAAGTGCAAGATGCTGTAGGATTAACTAATCCACTATATCGTACTCTATTAGATCTTGGTTTAGCTTTCGGTATTCCGTACGCTGTACGCAAAAATCGTAAAATGTTACAATACGCTTTACCTGCGGGAACAACTTTTGGTATCGCAACATTAATCGAAGCTTATAATAACTATGATGCAGGTTTGTATAGTGATGCTTTACCATCATTTGCAGGTGGTGCTAATCTAGTTAATGGTGGTGCTTCTATTGTTAATGGCCCTATCGGCACAGCTTCACAAGACTATGACTTTGGATCATCAGATGCAGGTCAATTTTAATCATAGCACTATACATAAATAGTGTTTATAAAGGAAAATAAAAAATGAAAAATATGTCTTATCCATCAGTACATATGCCTCAATCAACAGGCTCTAAAGGTACAGTTGTACGTCATACTTACTATGATACTTATACAGCGGTACTAGCTGATAAAAAAGCAGTATTCTTTAACGATGTACAAAACAAAGCGTTCCCTTTGCAGAACATTGGTTCTTCAAATTCACGTTTACCAACTAACATTGGTTTTAATGTTCATAAGCTATCGTTACAAGTTATCATTCCTAGTAATATTACCCAAGAAGGTAGAGCTAAGTTTGTAACTGAGTTTCTTGCTAATTCAAACATCTTAGTAGAGCTTGCTACACAAAGATATTGTGAATTTAGTGGATCTGAATTTTTACCATCAGTAATAAGTGATATTGATACAGGTGCAACTAATATTGTTAGTTCAAATGGCCCACTTAATTCATTACTTGATATTGAACTAGGTAAATTAGTAATTCCTATCGAAGCGAACACAGACTTCAAATTCACACTTGAATCTGTAAACGCTATTGATACTGCTAGTGTTGGAATCAAAATGAAATTAATGCTTAAAGGTATTAAAATCGAAGGTTCTGTTAGTGGAGCTAGAGCTTAGTAACCTTCATACTAAGTTAAACTAGAGGGTAGAGTTTTTTACTCTACCCTTTTTTTATAAAGGAAATTTAAAAATGAAATTTATGTTTTTTAATAGTAAGGATGATGCTATAGCAATGCTTAAAAAAGTACGTGACACATCATCTTATCTTAAACCAAAGATGTACCCATTATCTGTAACTATTCCTGCTAATTCTACTAAAAGCGGTCAAATCACTATTTCTAGTGAAGGCCCATTTTATATGGAAAAAATGAATATTCAATTTGGTTTTGATTCTAACGATAAGCCTAGAGTTAAAATGTCAATGGTTGACAAATCAAATGGTTCTATTGGAACAACAGCTAATCCTGTTGAATTATCTACTATTGCCTCAATTGGTCAAGAAGGTAATCAGCTAGTAAATAGTTTTCCAATTGAAGGTTACTATCAGTCTCGTGGTGCTATTGATTTTGAGTTCGACAATTATGGTGATGAAATAAGTGTTGTTAATTTAGTTTTAATCGGTTGGCAATTTACTACCAATTAATATAAGGTGAAAAAAGAAATGTTAGAAATTTTAAAAATACAAGAAAAAGTTGACAAAGTTAAATTGTTTAATCTAGTACTAACACCCCTAGCTTTTGCACAGGGTAATAGCTATGAATCAATTACACTATATAAGGGCTTAGATCATTATTTAGAGTCTTTTAATGTTTCTTTTGAAGAACTATTAACACCTGTTAAAGTAACCATATTCTATATGGATTCTAAAGGTCTTAATAGTTCTGTCACCGATATTAGTCTATTTTCTCAAAATGGGTATAGACAAAAATCTTTACCTGTTAAAGCTTGGGACAATAAGTTTACAGAAAAAAATAATTTCTCAAATGTAGCTTATGGTGAAACATCTATTAAAGTTGTATTTGATAGAGCACTAACAGCAAATGAAAAAGTTGATTTTACCTTTATTGGTTATCAAAGAAAGAAGGTATCATAATGTCTATGTTAAAGGTTTTTCCCGACAATACATATAATGATTTAGAAAAATATAATCCTACAATCACTATTACTATGACGGCCCCTCAACTTGATACCTATTACACTTCACCGAATAATGATCCCGAATTAACAAAAATTCCGTTATTCAGTAGATCAGCATTTTATATTAGAGGTGTTAGACTTTATGCTAATGTCAGTCAAGATGCTTTTTTAACTATGCAAGAAAACGCTTGTGCTTTTAATATGCGTACTATCGAATCTAACAACGCTGTTAATAGTAATCCTGTAGGTATTGGTGACTATAGCTATATACCTTTAGATATTATGTATGATAATAGTGAAAATGAAGTTGATGAATTTATTAAAATTTCAATACTTGGTAACACTTTTAAATCATCTACTCTTTCTATTGAACAGGGTGTTGGAGATTTTAAAATATTTTTAGCTTTTGATATTATCAGAAGTAGTAATTTAGAATTTATTACAGATTGGGTTCAAAAAGGTTTTGAATCTAAAAATCCACTAGCTTCAAAAAGGTTATAAAAATGTCTAGTTTTGATATTGCATACAAATTTGTAAAAGTTAATGAGGGTGGTTATGTTAATGATCCTAACGATGCAGGTGGTGAAACAAATCACGGCATTTCTAAAAGATCCTACCCAAATTTAGATATTAAAAATCTTACAGCTAGTGAAGCAAAAGAAATTTATAAGAGAGATTATTGGAACGCTTTTAATTTGTCTGCTATCAGATCCCAAGCTATTGCTACAACTATTTTCGATTTTATCGTTAATAGTGGTGGTTATGGTGCAACTAGAATTATTCAAAGAGTTTTAAACGAATCTTTTGGAGCACGTTTAAGCGTAGATGGTGCTTTAGGTAAATTAACACTAGCAGAAATAAATAAAGCTGATCCTAGTCGTTTACTAGTAGCTATAAATGATGCTAGATTAGCATTTATGAAAAGTTTACCTTCATGGAAATCGTTTGGAAATGGATGGACAAAAAGAATTGTAGCGAATTTAGAATTACTAGGAAACAACGAGAAAAATTCTATACTTTATGCAGGATTAGGTATTTTAGGTTTAGTAATTATCAGTAAAAACACATAAGAAGGAATGTATAATGATAACAGAAAACACTAAATCAAAATTAGAACAAGATATTGAAGATGTTGAAAATAAATCTATTTGGAATGTATATGAAAATTTCACGGATGGAAATGATAGTGTACTAGAAGGTAGAGTTTCTGCTAGTCTTCACAGATTGCAAGAATCAAAAAGTCAAACAGGATCAGTTAGAGTATGCGAATATGATCCCAAAAGTTTACCCTCAGAAGATGAAATCGGTAAAACTCATGGTGGTGGTCACTACTTATTAGAAATGAAAATTTTTAAAGAAGGCACAAAAAAAGTTGAAAAATGGCCTAAGCATTTTTTCTCACTAGATAAGACCTATGATCGATATGTTGCTCAAAGATCCAATATGGATGCTTTACACGACGCAACTGAAATTAAAAGAATGAAAGATTCTATTTTATCAGATGATCGTCATAGTAATAATGATGCTTTAACTATGATGCAACAAAATCACGAAGCTATGATGTCTACTATGACGAAATTACTAGGAAATCAAGTTGCACCACCACCAACAGATTTGACAGGAATTGTCACAGCTATTGGATCAGTCGTTACCCCTATTGTAGTTGCTATGATGAATAAAAAAGAAGAATCAAATCCTATGCAGGATATGGTTAATAAAATGATAGTGAATCAAATGGGTAAAAATGAAGGTGTTGAACTGAAAATGATGGAAGTTTTAGAACGTGGAATCGAGGCAGGAAAAATGTTAAGCGGTAAAGTAGAAGAAAAAGAACCAACTACAACAGAAGCTATTTTAGCAATGCTACCATCTATAGCAGAAGGTGTTAAGCCCTTATTAGGTGCTATAGGTAAAAACAAAGCTATGGTTAAAACTGCTCTTAAACCTCATGCGGAAACAATTAAACACATTACTAATACGCCCAAATTACAAGAAGGTTTAGTTAATGAGTTATTAGCTAAAGGGTACACCCAAGACCAAATAAATACTTTGAGTGAAAGAACAGATATTCCTTTACCCCAAAGTGGAAAAGTGAGATTATAATGTCTACTCTATCTGTAGAACAAATGACATATGACTTAGTTAAAGAAACTAATCAAAAAGTTGATGAACTACAAAAAGAAGTCACAAGTCTAAAAATTAATGATGCTAAAAAAACCACTATCATAAGTGGTATGATGTCTTTGCTAACTCTAGGGTTGGCAAAGTTTTTTGAAATTTACAACTAAGGAAAAATAAAATGGGTTATAAAACTTATGAGTTACAATCTGCACCTGTTGTAGTTCCTGCAAAAGCGGATATTATGACAATGACTTTTGACTTTAGCGGTATTAGTGCTATAGTTAATATTGATAGTAATAATTCCCCTATATCTATTAAAAGTGTATATATGGATATTCCTAAAATACGTGGTGCTAAATTATTAGAAACTATACAAGTTCCTATTGAATATTTTAGATCATCTGATAATGTTCAATTTGGATTTACTAGAACTAATATAAATGCTTTTAGATGGACTAACAACCTAAACGCAATTATGAAAGTTCCTGCACAAACTTTTGATCTTTCACAATCAAAAAATCCTTCTATTAAGACACAAGATAGTATTCAAGTACAATTTGATGGTATTAATTTAAGTGATGAATATATTAGTAGATCTGTTACTATGTCTATCTATGTTGTTATATCAGAATTTGATAAGCAAATACCATAATGTTATATCTAGTTGCAACTAAATATTTTAAACCTAATGGTTGTGGGTCAAAAGGTAAGGAGTTAAAGTATAGGATAAGCTATGCTTTAACTCCGAACTTTTTTTGGAAGGGTGTATGTGATAATCATGACGTAGGGTATTTTGTTGGTGGTTGTAAAGAGATTGACTCTAGTGCAAGATTTACACAGGATATACTTATGCTAGATAGGATTGAAGTTAATATAAAACAAAAAAACTTTTTTCTTAGAGCCCTTATGACGCCTATTAAGCATACTTATTTTAGAATGGTTAGAAAATTTGGACAGGATGCTTTTAAGTGGTTTTCCACTCCCGAAGAATGGAAACATCATCTAATAGATAATGAGGTTCAACTAGTTATAGGATATAAAAAATTAAAAGGATTAGAAATTTATGAACACTTCATACGAAAACAATAGTTATGAATCACCTACAGCATATGATAACGGAAATGGAGTTGGCGGTGATACGTATAAAATTAAAGTCACTACTAATGATACAACACCTGCATTTACCTTTGATAAATTTACATCATCTGATGGATCTGTAACATTTGATGTTCTTAATGGTGGTGCAGACGAAACGCTAGATATTAAAGCTGTAGGAGTTGGTGGTGGTTCACCTGCTTCACCTGTAGGATCTTTACAATACAATTTAGATGGATCTAATTTTGGTGCTTTTGGTTCTTATAGTTCTGTTGATAATGATTTGAATTTACCCGATGATCTTGAAATGTATGTTGACGGATTAGAAATTTGGAACGCTGTATCTGAGGGATTTGCAAGGTTTAAATTTGATTCGCTTGCTAATATACACGATGCACCGCAAGAACATAATTTTAGAATTAATGGTGTTCAAAAAGGTGAGATAGATCAATGGGGTGTAGCAAGTTATGAAGATTTTTGGTTAAAAAATAATGATGGTATTTTTCAATTTGGAACGTCTTTAAATGTTAGTAGTAAAGCTATTAAGTACGATCATACTAATGATAACTTTGAAATGTTAAACGCTGTTAAATTTTCTGATTATGCAGGAGCTACCCCCTCAAATGGTTTAATGCAGTATAATAGTGCTGATGATGATTTTGAATTTTATCAAAAGGGTTTATGGGTAAAATTAAATTCTGTTGGTGTAGGTTCAAACATTTCACTCTCAAATATTTTAGCTTCCCTTTGGGCTTGTGATAGTGCGGGTACAATTTGGACAGGTATAGGTGGTGGAGCAGGTAATACCTATTTTAATATCTACTCTCCAAGTGGTACAGGTGAAGCAGGTTTTATATATTATTTCTGTACTCAAGCGAATGGAAATCGAGATATAGGTGGTGGTATATATGATATTAACGGCACTTTAATTGAATCTACTGTTTTAGGTACGCCTACTGTTGGGTTTCAAGCTTTAGCTTTAAATAATTTTACTACTCTAATTGATGGTGATGCTTATTATGTAGCTTTAGCTTGTAATGAAAATGGAGCTAGATTTTTAATGCAATCTAACAAATGGAATGGAGCAGGTGATACAATAGCAGGTGAATCAGCAAATACTTTTATCCCTAATTCAATTGCAGGTGTACTTAGTAATAAAAGAAATTATCGTTTTTATATAGGAATGTCATAAGATGGAATATTACATTGAAAAAATTTATATGTCAGTAACCGATAATACTATATTAGTTGAGATTACAGATTTAGATAAAGCTATTACAGACAATAAAGATAATCCCGATTATCAAAAATGGATTTTAATTGACCAAGTTGTTTGGTTTGAAACCGAAGGAGAAAATTAAATGAAAAAAGTGAAAAAGCCTAAAGGCATAGTAGAATCTCAAGTGAAAAAAACCTTGGATTCTGTCAAGGGTAAAATTGATAAAGAAGTTGAAAAACGTAAAAAAGAATCTGAAAAAGTTGATTTAGTTCCTTTTATGAATAAGCTACTTAAACAAAAGGCTCAATTGCTAGAACAAAGAGCAGAGCTAGCCCAAAAAACGAAGATTAATGCTAAGTCAATAGAAGTTATCACACAAGGTATGTTAGAGACTATGGGCAAGCTTACAGACGATGAAAAAGCTAAACTTTCATTATCTAAAATTGAATCAAGAAAAATTAATTTATCACTTGGCGAAATAGAAGATTTTTGTAAAGGAAAATAATAGTTGACAATCTTTGACAATTATATAGTTTTTTAATACCCCTTCATTTGCGTAGACAAATACAAAAGCCCTTGACATTTATTGTCAAGGGCTTTTTTAATTTCTGAAAAGGTTGATTAGTAGTCATTAACTAGATATGAGCCATTATCCAATTCAGCGATTACTTCACCATATTGATCTAAATCGTCTTCTTCAACCTCAGAGTATTCACCTGCTATAGCGACGATGTCAAACTCAATATCTTCACCCATGCCGTCACTTAGATCATCTAAGTATTTAAAAAGTTCTTGTAAACCTTCATAAGAAAAGTTCTCTTTGTATTGAGATCTTTTGAATCCATCTATAAATGAACCCTCGTAAATTGTATCTTTAATTGCCATTTTGTTTTTCCTTTTTTAAAAGTCTAATTTTAAGTTAGCTATTTCTTTCATTTGTTTATATACTTTTTGATCTTTTATTGGTTCAAGACTATACTTATTTAATAGTGATCCATGTTTCTCAATAGGTAAGTCTTTAAAAGGTCTTTTAATTACCTCGTCAAAATTTTCGGTTATAGTTTCTTCCGAATCTTCACCGCTTGTTTTTGAAAAAGATGCAATACCTTGTAAGAGTTCTAATTTTGAATCGTCTTTTATGCAAACATAGATTCTAATTCTAAAAAATTTTGATGTTGGTGGTAACACCATATAGTCTAAAAGTGCGTATTCCATTTTTTTAATACCTTTTAATTATCTGTCAAGGTTAAATATAACTTTTTTCAATCAAAAATGATAAATATTGAGGTGAAAAAAATTGTGCCAAATCCTATTGATAGGATAGTGTAGAAAATTTTTTCTAGCATTATACATTTTCCGTTTCGCTGTAAAGATCTGTTATGTAATGATCATTAGGCATAAGATCGTCTAGTGATGCTGAATAATCTGTGATATTCATAGTCATATAATCAGTATAAGTAAACTGAATGAAAAAAGTATGATTAGGAGTTTTAATAAATAATGTTCCTTCATCAAGCCCTTCAAGTTCTAAAGATAGATTTTTTAAAGTGTTTTCACCTTCATATTTTTCACCATCATCATAACGTAGACTATAAGACAAATCTTTTAAGTCAAGGTTTGTTTTAATTTGTTTAGTGATTCTGTTTAGCATGGTTGAAATTTTCATTTTGTTTACCTTTAGTAGTTGT
>PDMW01007138.1_pt1 | contig 16475 bp, 32 predicted proteins | sample 1515511 | NCBI WGS metagenome assembly PDMW01 (sample SAMN07343023, study PRJNA328102) | Marine metagenome, whole genome shotgun sequencing project. | biome: marine; feature: bay; material: water; isolation source: viruses from water sample < 0.22 micron filtered, nuclease treated, low... ... | reverse complement strand
AGCGAATTTACCATTCCGTTAAAGAACTTGATAGGACTAATACTTTTCACAGGTCTGTCAGTGTGGGGTTACTTTGGTATTATTGAAAGGCTGGCTTTTCTAGAGCATGAGCAAGAAATGCACTGGGAAGAAATACAAGAGAACGATAGTTGGATAGATAACTGGAAGCCGCCTGTGGCAGTGGAAGCAAATATTCAAAGGGTGCGAGAGCTTGAGCTACGCATTACTAAGCTTGAAACAATAATGGAGATGAAGTGATGTTACAGGCTCTTATTGGTCCTATAGCAAATCTAGCTGGCTCATGGATGGAATCAAAGGTTGAGCAAACCAAAGCCAAGGGTGCGGTAGCCAAAGCTAGGGCTGAAGCGGAAGCACAGGTCATGGTCACAGCGGCTACACACGAAGCTGGCTGGGAAAAGATTATGGCTCAAGCATCAGACAACTCATGGAAAGACGAAGCGTGGACTATTCTTTTTATTGTCATAATTGCTATGTGCTTCATTCCGTTTACCCAGCAATATGTTGAAGATGGCTTTGCCGCCTTATCTCGTACCCCAGAATGGTTCCAGTGGGCTATGTACGCTTCAATCGGTGCGAGTTTTGGAATACGCGGTCTAAAGGGATTCAAAAAGTAATGTCTGGTAAGAAAAGCCGCACAGGGTTATCTAATGTGCAGAATGTTCGGCTTGGTGGGCTTATCGCCGTTTTAAGCGGTAGGGAGCCTTATGAGTATATTTTAGGTAGTCTCATAAGCGAGGGGTTTGTAAACCGCGCTGGTGAGGCTCTAAACGTCACAGAAAAGGGTATGCGCGAAAAAGACAGGCTGGTTACGCTGGCGGGGCTTATGGTGGAAAAAGAAACCACCCAACAATCTTCAGCATAGCTATATCTTCATAGACCTGTAGTTAGCATTCATACTGCGCCAAGCCTCTATTTTAGCTTCTGCCGCAACTCTCATAAATTTTATCTTTTCATCAGCCTTAATAGCCATACGCATTGTTTCAAGATGAGCAATGTATCTTGGGTCAGCATATGCATCACGCTCTTGAGCGGAGACTGTGGCGGTAATTTTTTCTTTCATTATTATAGCTTTTAAGGACTTGCGAAATTCCTCTAAGTAAATTCTTTCAGCCTTGCGCTTTGCTGCCTCTTCAGCGTTATCTCTTAGCCAATCAACAGCTTTTTGCACTTCATTTTCACTAATCATTCCCAGCCCCTATATAAATTTCTATAAAGCATCACCATTTTGGTGAACCTTTCGCTTCCCTCGACAAGATTTTCATTTGGGCATCCATCCCAATCTCTACAAACACCCGAAAGGTCATGCGCAATTTGTTTTTCGCATACCAATAAAAAATCATTCCGTTTTGGTATTTGTTTTGCGAGTTCTTTACCTTCCCAATCATACGGCTTGCCATCAATGTCAGTTGCATCTTCAGCCCATCCATAGTCTTTAGGGGTAAATCCATTTCCCAAGTCTAAAATGCCTTCATACTCCCAATCGCCGACTCCCCAGAAGTACGAAATATCTAGTGTTTTTCCATCATATAGAATTACCTCACGCTCTATGGAAACATCGTCTGCATCAAAATCAACTTTCTCTTTAATCAACAAAGCCTCATACCCCTCTATCACAGGGCGGCATAATGCTTCTAACTCCTCATCCTCAAATGTCACTATGGTTTTTAATACATTATCGCCACCCTCATCAAAGGCATCCATGTCGACATGACCTGTACCTGTAAACTGAATAGGTGCGCGGATATAAGTGTTTTGTGTATAAACAATACGTTTTTTCATGCCTGACCAACACAATCAGGCAAGCTGTCATCAATGTCATAATTTATATCGTGATAAACACAATATCCAATAACTGAGAAAAGTAAGTTGCTTGGGTCAGCGCAAGCACAAATCATTACATGAGGATTACCGTCATCATCTTTAATTAGGGTCAGCCAATAATTACCACCTCTCCCACCCCAGCTAAAAAGTCTGCCCTCATCTGCCAATGTGCAAAACTCACCCGCCACACTGGAGAGATAACTAAGTGTCCAATTAAACATATTTACGTTATTCATTTTTTCCATCCTCGTTATATGGGCTAGCACTCCAGCATTCTTCAGCTACGCTTTTCCCATACTCAGGGTCATTTGTCATAGCTGTAAAGAACGATGGCTCACTGCCTGTTTTGTGAAGCATAATATGATGCCGCAAACATAATGGTATAACATTCTTATCTGAGGCTTTCATGCCCATCCCCCTAACCCCATCCCAAGGTTTTAAAAGATGATGGGCTTGCACAGGACCAAAGCAATCTTTGTTCAATTTCAAACAACATTCCATAGTGTGTATGAACTCAAGATGTTTAGGGTTTTTGTACTGCTTGGGTTTCTTCTTTTTTTTGGTTTTTGTGCGAAAGTTGGATATGCTCATCTAAATGGTTCTCCAGAAAACCAAGCGACCAAAGACCATCTCACGCCCTTAGTTACTGGCATAACTTTGTGCGGAACAAACGATGGGAAAGCAACAGCAACCCCAGCATCAGCTTTCATCATCTGTTGACCGTCATCGAAGAACGCTAATTCACCCCCCTCATAACCATCGTTTAAGATAACAGACACGCTGATTTTTCTGGTGCTTGCATCCCCTGTTCCTGTGTCCGTGTGCCAATCATAGCCTTTGCTGCCATCGTGATAACAAAGCAACTGCGGTCTCTCCATCAAACCACTGACATTAAAATCGAACTGTTGATTAGCATTAAGACCCAGAACACACATCATTTCGTCAATTGGCATCCCTTCAAAAAGATTGTCTTCATGTATAACCCAGACATCAACATCTCGTTTTTTTAGGTCAACAACTTTTTGATTTTCATTATTCACCCTGCCGCTTTTTTTAATGTTTTTGTCATTAGTTTTAAAGTCGATTATTTTGCGACATTGGGCTTCAGTGAAATGACCACACTGAATTATGCCCAAATCCTTTTCTCTCAAAGTTGGTGGAAAAGCTGTTGCCATTATTTTATCCCCACTAGCTGGAAAGGTGTTACACATGAACTTGCCTCAGTCCACAATGATTGATCCCAAGTTTGACAGTTTAGAAACAGATTGATAAAGGCGAAAACAATCAACAGACTAAAAAGCACTGTGCCTGTTAAGCCTAAAATAATATTGATATAAGTGTTCATTTGAGAGACCTCTTTTTTGGTTTCTTGTCATTCACAGATTTTAACACTCCGCAGAGTATAGACACCCTTTCAGAAATTTCGGTATAGCCATTCTCAAACTGAGATATGGTTGACCTGTGTTTATAGCCCAATGCCTGTGCTGCTTGTTTTTGCGTCAAGCCCATAGCATTCCTCCACCTTATAAAGTCGATTGCTTCCATCAAAAACTCCCTATTGTTTGACTAATTGTTGTAATAAAAATGCGTTGTTGTTTGAGCCAAAGTCATCAAGTACGCTATGACCTCTACCAGCTAAACATCTAGCAACTGCTTTGTGGTTTGTTGGGAATATTGAAAAATCAACTTGCTTTGCTAATTCACGACACTCCATCAAGTCCCTCTGATATACTTGCGCTTCATCTCTGGAAGCCCTTAAATCAACCACAGGGTTGTAGCTACAGGCGGTCATTGAAGCCGCTATGATAAATACAGTCCATCTCATGACCTTGCCCTCTCCATTTTGTCGATAAATTCAACCGCCTGTTGAAACGTCATCCACCGATACGGTGAATGCTCACCGCAAATCATTACGTCCCTTGGGTCAACTCTGTCCACAAATCTGTGGCTTGCTTTGCGAATACCCTCATCGTCCTCATGTTCGATTTCAGGCATATAAACCCAACCTCTGTAAGAGTGGCTGGGAGCATTGTGATGATTAATCATATCTCATTCTCCTGATCATAAATTTTTTCGCGGTCATAAAGAGAGTTTTCAATTTGGAACACTACACTCCTAAGTGACCTACACTCATCTTCTGCAAGCCTCATAACCTGTGTTTGCACATTAGATGCAGAAGGGTTGGAGGCGATGTTGACCATCACCTCCCCAAGACGCTGAGTTGCCCAAGTCATGCTGCCACCTCAACGTAATGTTTGTTGTATGAGCCGCTAATACGCTCACCAGCTAGGCCAAGAGCAAAGCCCTCATAGTAGCCCTCAAATGGGTTGCCTGATTCAGACTTGCCCCACCAGAACTCAGCTTTAACAAAACGATTTGCTGTCCACTGTTTGCGCTTCTGAACCCAAGTCAGAGTGTATGGGTTGTCCCACTCCTCAACAAGGCCAGCTTCAACAATGTCAATGTCGTCCTCAACTAAGCAAAAATGCTTAACAAAACGGCGGCAATAAAAATCATCTGCCATCTCCGCTTCAGTGACATCCATGTGATGCTCCAGCAAATTAGTTAGAAATGGAATGCCAAACCTCTGAATGGTCTGACGCTGATCGAATGTGATGTCCTCAACAATGTAAGTCTCACCACCTTTATTAGCCCAACGAGTGCCTTTTGACTCCTGATACTGAACAATAACAACTAATTTCATTTTCATTCTCCCAAGGTTGGGGGTGGCTTGTTGCCACCCCATTTAGTTTATTTGTTTGCGGCTAAGTATTTCCAACCGAAATCGGTTGATGCTGTTGCTTTCCAGCCCTCAAGAGATAAAGCAACTGCGACAGCGGTAGCTGTTTTGCGGCTCATCAGGCTAATCTCATATTTGTTAACTTCAAGAAAACCCTTTTTGATCAGGCTTGAGATCACGCCGCGATATTTATTTAGGTCAAATTTGTTTTCTAAAGTGTCTGTCAGGTCTGGCTCACCAAAACCTTGAACAAGCATATAAGCATCTGGGTGCGTGCAATCGTCCTCAGTGTTGTACTTGCCGTTATAAGTAGCATTATTAAAAAGTGCTGCGACAACATCCATTTCCATTTCAGTAAAAGCGTTCATTTCATTCTCCGTAGGTTATGTGGCAGGTTCGCTCTCGAACCTTATATAGATGTTATGAACCTTTTTTTCTCAAAAGAAAAGCCTTTTTTTCGATTATTTCGATTTTTTTTCTTAGGGGTGTTTTTTTAGCCAATCTGGCATTTGTCGCCCTTTATTCCAAACACACCATTTTTGAGTTAGCTTCTCACCAATGTAATAATTTTTATAAGCTGTCTTGTAGTTTTTTTGTTTATATTCATCAGGCATACACTGAGGTGGTTCTGTCATATCTTGCAAATCGAATGAGTAGAACGGCGGCAAACTTTGCAGCATTGAAACTGATTTGTGATTTCGTTTACCAAACCTAAACCAGTATTCTTCCTTTAGGCCGTGTGCGTGAGCAAATGCCCATTGATAATTTCCCAGACTTTCTCTGACCCATTTTGTCATGGGGTGATTTGGATAAGCAGACCGCCAGATATTTGGGTCATGAGTGCAGCCAACCCATTTGGTGTTGAGTTGGATAGCTGTGCATAACATTTGGACTGTTTCAGTAAGCATTTTGTTGACATGAATATCGCACAAAGATGACGCTGAAATAAAAGGGCATTCATTAGTATGAAATATGTTCATCTTTATTCTCCACTAAGGGTAAAGCTGAAGCTGGTTTTTTTAGAATGGACAAACCTTGATTTCATTTCCTCCAGTGAGGACAAAACAGCGGATTCAATCTGAGCCACATCAGTCATGGTGTACTCAAACTTGTCTGGATTAGCGCATTCAGCAATTTGATCTATGGCTCGTTTAATTCTGTTCACCCTTGGTTCAGCAGCCTCAATAAAATTTTGGCGGTTCTTATCATTCTTTATTGAATTTTGCATTTTCATGCCTCCTTTGTTAAATTTGTCGCTCTAGGAAGCTCACTGACCAGCCTTGAGCAACCCATCTTGGGGGTTTGTATGGTTGGTTTTTCAAGCCAACTCCTCGTCATCCTCCGAGTTAGGAAGGTGATATTTTTTTACCTGTGTCGCCTTATGGCGTTTGATGTTTTGTATCTGGGTAAATATCCAACCGCGCATACCCAGACCTTTTGTTTTGACCAGTTTGCCGCAGTCTGTGCAGACAAAGTTTGCTTCACCATATTGAGCCAAAACAACCTCACCCATATTGCTTGGCGGCATAGTGCATATTGCACAGGTCTCCCCATGCCAAATCATCTTGCCATTGTTTGGGTCAATTTCGATCAGGTCGTTATGCCTTGGGTCAAATGCAGATGTTTTGCCGTGATACTGCTCTTCAATAAAATTGTCTTGCATATTGTAGAAAATGGCAGAAGTGTCATCGAAAGCAGATGGCGCATGCTTTGTTCCTTTCTTAGACGCACACGCTGATAACAGACCATCCAAATATATACGATTGACCTGTCGGCTTGCTCTGTTTTTCAGCATCAGCTTGTCTTGTTGTTTCTTAAGGTCTGTGCGAGTGTCAGTTTTATTCGCCAATACTGCTCTGATTGTTTTTTGTTCGCGCCTGTGATGCTCTTGGCTAATCTCTTTTTGCCATCGGACAGGCGAATGCTTTGGCAAATCATTGTCTGAGTTTTTGGCAATGTCTTTTTTGACAACAGGCTTTACTGGCAACTTGCCGTAGGAAGCCAAAACCTCTAAACGGCGTTTGGACAATTTTGGCTTCCTTGACATCTTAGTCCTCCTTCTTGATGTAATATCCGTAGACCCCGCGATTGCCTTCACGCGAACAATCGTAAGTGTCGTGCAATGCGCCATCAATAAACGCTGCCAGATGTTTGCTGAGACGCAGTATCAATCTGCCCTTGGGCAACTCATCAGACCTGACGTGATGGGTCATGCCCTGACCAACACGCATGGTTGGAACCCAATCGAACCCAAGGCTCAGAATCAGGGGGTGATAGGTGTGATAGAAGCTACCATTGCGGGGTGTGCCGCCATCACCACGAACACGCTTGGCGGCACGACTGCGACTGTTGGCGGCAAACTCTTTGTTCATCTCAAACAGTGTGTCGTAAACCTTTTGATAAGGTAGCTGTGCCGCAATAGCGATAGCACGAACAACGCAATCACCAGTTGATCCTTTATATCCAGCTTTTGCTCTGCCACCGTCATTTTGAACAAATGCTGGTGGATTGAAAGAAGATTTAAGATTGATTTTTGTCATTACGCTCTCCATCCAAGATTTGTTTCTACCCATGTTGCGCCCATGTCTTTAATAAAAGCCATGACCACGCCATCACGAATGTAAGTGTCCAAGTTAATGATGTGACCTTTGAGCATCTCAATTTCATCTTTCTGAAAAAGCTCACGAGCCTCAATTACATCGTTGCGGTCAGCGGCATAACAATTTGCCATCTCCTTATCTGTGCCTGTGAATTGGATAACTTCTTGCATCAGGCTGCGCTCAAGTGCGTGAACATTTGTAAGTGCGTTTGTCATTTCATTCTCCGTAGGGTTGTAAAAAGGGTTCTTTCTCGAACCTCATTCTACTGTTATAAAATAAAGAATTTCAAAAGAAAAGCCTTTTTTTCGATTATTTCGATTTTTTTTTCGATATATAGAGAAAAATACAAAACCACGTTTAATCGCGTTTTAAGCCCCTCTGGCTTGCTTTCGGGATTTAGTGATGGGTTGTCCATATATGGTGGTTAGGGCAATTCTCTTGCTCAGCCCAAACTTACTGATGGAAATAAAAAAGCCCCACCAGACTAGCTAGTGGGGCAGTTAAGGGAGGATTGTAAGTGTTTCTTACGCACCTACAATACCACACCTACGGAAATCTTAAAATGGGTTATCTGGTTTCGGCTCTTGAGCGTCATCATTTGTTGATGGATTTGGTTGAGCAAAACCTGACTCATTTTGAGTGTGGGCGGTTGATGTCGGCTGCTCATCTTTTCTCTTTACGCCTATTGCTGTGAACTCCTGACCAGTTTTTTTAGCAACCCGCTTCTTGCCAAACATCATATACACGCCATGATGGTATGTTTCAAAATCGCCTATCATGTCTGGTGAATCTTCATTTTTCTTGTTTCGATTTGGGGAGACGCGACCAACTTTTTCATAGACATCAAAATATGTCTCACCATTTTTATTGTTGTGCGTTGACGTGATTATCATTTCACGATCAGCACCCTCAACATCTACTTTGCCCTGTCTGTAAACAGTCATATTAGACGCTGAGAACATTGCACCCTTATTAGTGTTGTCATAAGTGTTTTCAGACATTTAATACTCCTTGATTTATGTCTTGTGTTGAAGGCTTCCAAGGGACATCCACCAGTTGATACTTGCCCTTGAATTGTGACTGCATAATTTGTGGGTCAGGCTTCAGTGCTTTCAATTCATCGACTGACACCATCATCAAATCTTTTTCATGTTTGATTATCAGGCCACCCCTGTTGATGGCCTGTTCAACATGATAGTCTCTGACAGAAGCATATCTGCCTTGCCAAAGTTTTTTGACACGCACTGACAGCATTTGATTTGTTTTGACTTGAGGTGACATTATTTGCACCTCCAAACATAGATGCTCTCAGGGCTGTTTTTAATAGTCTTGGTTTTTGCGCTTGATTTGCCATGCACTGCATCAATAGCGTGCTTCAAATTTTGAGCAACTTTTTTGCTTGGGGCAATAGTCCATTGACCTACTGTCATGTTTCTAGCCAACTTAGCAATAGAACCATGCTTTGGTCTGTCCCCCCAACCATTTGGCGGTAAATCAAATTTTTTGCTCATTTCCAGAAAATTCACCTTGCTAGGAAGCTCACTGGCTTGCTTCGCAAGAGGCTCGTGGACGATTGTATGGCTGAATAACGCCTTCAATTTCTCGACAATGCTAACCATGACTATGCCCCCTTTCCATTATCTACAGCAAAAACCGCCTCAATAGCGGCAACGCCTTTGCGCTTTGTCTCATCTGAAACAGGAACCCCTGTTAAATGGTCTGTTGACCGCCATATGTAATCTGTCATTTGTGCAGCAACAGAAATATTGTCTTTGTGCGTAATGAAGTCATCTTTGTTTTTCTCAACATATTTAACCCAGCTATTCACATCATTGAAGCTGGCGATGACCTCGCCCTTGCTGTTGAAAACATCAAATACTGGCTTGCCATTTTCATCAACCTTGCCAGCAAAGTCTTTGGAATTTTCTCTGACGGGTTTATCAGGGTCATACTTGCCCTCATATATATCAAGCCCAAGACCAAACATTGCTATGCACTTCACAAGGCATCTCATCTTTGTATTGGCGATATCAACAGCACTGGGGTTTTTAACAGCTTTGTTTTTAAAGTCCATGACTGCCAGCCACATTTCACGCATCACGTTATTGATGGTGACTTGACAATGAACAGATGCGGATGAATCAGCATAATACATGCAATCATACAGCTTGCCATCACGTTCAAATGTGCAGAAGCTATAGCTGGCATCTGGATAGCGGTTCATCAGTTCGCGCCAGCATTTCGACCAGTTATAATAATGAAGCTGATACTCCTCATCATACCATTCGCCATTAGCATCTTTTCTGCTCCGCGAATGAGTAATGGCATCAACGTCTCTGTTGTCCACCTGATAGGTGGTTAGGTTTTCCCATACTTCTTTAGCACTCATGTCATTCTCCATATATTTTGTGCGTTAAGTTTGTCCTGTTTTGACCAGTACCAAGAGTCAAAATTAGGGTAGAAAAGCTGACAACACTCAATGATGTCATCAGAATAGCTCAAAACTCTTTCAAGGCTTTTTGCGGCCTGTTCAACGGCTTTGAGGTGGTCGGCAACATTATCTATTCGGAACTGCCTGACCTCTTTGTGGGTGATGTAGGCCACCCAAGGCTCTTTGCCTGTGGCTTTTGCGTAAATGCTAAGCTGGCGGCAATCTGATTGAGGCACTTTTGACAGTGCGTATGATTTGGTCTTTAGGTCTATAACGCAATCATCAAATAACAGATCATAATATCCAATAAATGGGACTGCTATATCATCAAAGGTTATTTCGACTTTGCCCTGACTGTTTTCAAACTTGCGATTGTGGCAAGATTCAACAAAGGCTATGCAAGCCGCATCAATGCACTTTGTCATGTGAGCTTTTTCTTTGTTGATTTTCACAACATCGAAATCATCACAATATTGTCTAGCGCGTTCATCAAATTCTAACTCAGCAATATGGTGAACACTATCAATGGATTTGACATTCTTAGAAATGTAGGATGTTAATGCTTTATCCACCGCTATACCCCGCCAAGCGGCAGGACCAGCAACTGACGAATATCCAGCAAGTTTCATCATGCACATTGCTGGCTCAGATATAAAAAGATTTATGGTGGATGCAGACAGATGGTCTATATTGTGTTTAGTAAATGGATCATTCATAATATACCTCATGGGATTTTATCAAGACGCTGATTATGAACGAAAAAATATGAAAAGAAAACCCCAAAAATATCGGAACCAACCTACAGTGGTTGATGGCATAAGGTTTGCGTCAAAAAAAGAGGCGGCAAGATACGGCATCTTATCGTTGTTGGAATCACAGGGTAAGATAGACAATTTACGGTTACAGCCCAGAATACCTTTGATGGTCAATGGAGTGAAGATTGGTCATTACGTTGGTGACTTCTCATATTCTCTTAATGGCAAAGAGGTTCTTGAGGACGTGAAAAGCATTGCCACCAGAACGCCTGTTTATAAAATAAAGAAAAAGATACTTGAAACCTATGACCCGCCTGTGGCCATTACAGAGATTTTTTGATATAATGAAAATAGTTGTTGGAACACTTGCCTGAAGAAGGATAAGACCAACGATAGAGGGGCGGTGCGTGGTAGCCAATACAAACTGTGGATTATACCCCGCCCCTCGTCTAGTCATCTGACGCAAGCAGTCCATCGGGGCTACCAATAAAAAGGTAATCTGATGGTTGTAGCGGAAGTGCTAACAGGGATTGCACTGGTTCAAAAATCAGTGGAGTTCATAAAATCAAATATTCAAACAGCAAACGACATCCGTGATATTGCGGGTTCGATTGATGACCTGTTCGCGGGTGAGAAACAAGTTCAACAGGCTAGAAACAAAAAATCTGGCGGAGTTGGGCTGGGTGACCAGTTTGGCGTTGATACAGTCGCAAAAGAAATGATTGATGCAAAAATTGCCGCTGAACATCTACAAGAGGTAGCGACCATGGTTGATATGCGCTTTGGGCATGGCACATGGGCTGGTATCATAGCTGAGCGTGCCAAACGTATCCAAGAGGCAAAAGAAGCTGTCGCCGCTGCCAAACGTAAGAAGTTAAAAGAAGATAGGGAATTTGAGGAAAACTTAAAGCAGTGGCTTATGGCGGGTGTTGTATTAGTTTTAGCAGTAGGTTTATTCGTTGGAATGTTTACGGTGATTGTAAAATGACACAGAAAAAATTACAAAGCGGTTCAAGATATGAACAGCATGACTTAGATGGAGATGGCATCGTGACTGATGAGGAAATCGCTAGAGAGGAAAGAATGATTAAGCTGGAAAACGCAGACAAGATGCAAGACCAGCAACGATTAATCTGTTGGGTAAGCGTAATCTCTAGCGCGGTCAGTATTGCATTGGTGGTTTCCCCGCTGATAGGAGACCAGAGAGTGCCATTGGTCACATCATTGCTATCAACCTATGTCGTAGCCAACATGGGCATCGTGGCGGCGTTTATGGGGGCAACAGCTTTCACCAGAATAAAAGAAAATGGAACGCAGTTATAAAGAATGGCAAGCATTAGTCGCGCAGTTCAAATCACGAATTGCCTCGTTGAAGGCGTTGTTGGAATCTGAATATGAGCAGATGGAAAAACAGAAAAAAACCAGTGCCAAGGTACGAAAAGCCAACAGCCAAAATACACAAAAATCATGAGTGTCAGATATGCGGCTCTACGTTAGCTTGTTATTCATTTGATTTTGCTAAAACTTGGTACTGCTCAAGACACAAAAACTTATCTCAGAAATCATAAAAAAATTTCGCTTTTCTTCTCAAAACTTTAGGCCAATAATCTCCTCATAATATAGGAGAATGAATCATGTCTTGGGATGCGATAGCGTGGGCGGCTGGCCAAAAGGCTGGCGGCTCTACTGATAAACTTATTTTAATAATATTAGCAAATTTCGCGGATGAGAATGGAGTCAGTTTTCCATCTCATAGAACAATAGCGGAGAAAGCTGAGTGCGGGTTAAGCACTGTAGAACGCTCACTAAAGCGTTTGGAAACTTGCGGCCTCATTTCCATCACGCCTAGATTTGACAAGAGTTATGAAGGCTCTAATCGTCAAACATCGAACAGCTATGGATTGACGATGGGGGTATTCAATATGAAGGGGGGAGGGGGTAGTCAGAACGATGACCCAATAACCAATCATAATAAACCAAATAAAGGCTTCAGGTATTCTTCAGGGTTTGAAGAATGGTGGAATGCTTACCCATCAAAAAATGGGTCGAAAAAGAAATCATACGAGTTATGGTTAAAAGCAGTTGATGAATTTGTTGATGAAAGGGAGTTGTTTTTACGCACTTGTCGATTTTCTCAGTCTCAAAAGGGAAAAGATACAAAATACATACCTCATGCGACGACTTGGCTGAATCAGCGCAGGTGGGAGACAATCGACATGACAGAGAAAAAGAAAACACTAAACAGCTTAGCTGGTTGAGAGGATAAGAGGATGAATTTATTAGAGCATGGAATAAATCTTAGAAATAGGTCTGTTGGAGACCACAAAACAACTTGCCCCCAGTGTTCAGAAAATCGCAGAAACAAGACAGACCCCTGTTTGTCTGTCACGATTGATGATGACGGAGGGGCGGTTTGGAAATGCCATCACTGCGATTGGGTCGGCAACATACCAAGTTCAAGCGGTAGATTTGAGCCAAAGCCTGTTGTTTATAGAAAGCCAAGCCTGCCTCCTGTTGAGCAAAGGCAAACCACAGACGCGCTGGTGGAATGGTTTAGCAAAAGGTCTATATCAGAAAAAGTATGGCGCGGGTTTGGAATATATATGGATCAAGGCAGTATTGCTTTTCCTTATTTGTTAGATAGCCAAATTGTCAATGTAAAATATAGGTCATTCGATAAACAGTTTAGACAAGAGCCAAAGTCACAGCGAACATTATATAATATCGACAAGGTGAAATCGAACTGGGATGAAGGAAAACCAAAGACAGTTATTTTTGTCGAGGGTGAAATGGATGTCCTTGCGATGGCAACCGCTGGGTATGACGCAGTTACCTTGCCTGATGGTGCGCCGCAGTCAACCAAGTTTGATGAGAATGATAAAAGGTTTACGGCTCTGCAAGCAAGCGACTGGCTTAGTGATGCTGAGAAAGTAATCATAGCAGTTGATATGGATGACGCTGGTGGCAATCTGGAGCGTGAGCTAACCCATAGGTTTGGCAAACATCGTTGTTGGCGGGTTTCTTTCCCAGAAATGCATGACATCAAATGCAAAGATGCCAATGATACGCTAATACAGTATGACGCGGAGACACTTGCTGAATGCGTTGAGGACGCTAAGCCTTATCCAATTGATGGGGTTTATCACGTCAAAGATTATTACAGTCAGGTGATGAATATTTACAAAGGCAATATTCAAAAGCCAATATCAACAGGGTTCCCTAATCTGGATCAAATATACAAAGTCATGGCTGGTACGTTCCAGTTGGTCACTGGCATACCGAATCATGGCAAGTCGAATTTTCTGGATCAGCTACTGCTAAACCTTTCCAGACAGCATAATTGGAAAATGGCTATGTTTTCCCCAGAACATTCTGCATCACTTCATATTCGCAGACTTCTAGAAAAGGTTAATGAGAAACCATTTGACGAGGGTTCAAACGAAAGAATGACTGAGGCTGAATTAAAGTCAGGTATGGAGTTTCTGAATGAGAGGTTTTTCTTTATCGAAAACAAAGATGCTGTTCCAGATATTGATTGGGTCTTAGAAAAGGCTACAGCGGCCTGTGTGCGTCATGGCATCAATGGGGTGGTGGTCGATCCATTCAATAAGATAGCGCAAAACAGAGCAGCTTCAGTGCGTGAAGATGAGCATATAAGAGATGTGATTGCGAAGTGTCAAAAGTTCTGCTCATCTCATAACGTGACATTCTGGATGGTTGCTCACCCTCATAAGTTATACCGTAGTGAATCAGGCTCATATAATGCACCATCTCTTTATGAGGTCGCGGGGTCAGCGCACTGGAATAATATGTGCGACATTGGGATGGTTATTCATCGTGACTTTGATGAGGGTATCACAAAAGTAATCATGAGGAAGGTCAGAGAGCAGGGATTGTATGGTGAGATTGGGGAGGCTGAATTTACATACAACACTGTCAAAAGAATTTACGAAGAAAAAGAGGCAGGGCAAAATGCCCTACCTCGCAAGTATTGGAATGATTAAGCAGCTAACCGCATAAACTCATTTGAACTCATATCAATGACATTGCCGCCTAGCTTTTCTAGCTCTGTGGCTCTGTCATATGATTTGCTGTCTTGGGCAGCGCGGGTAACAGCGTTAGCAAAACCCCAACGGCTCAAGTCACCATCACGTATAAGGTTCTCCAAGACACTGTCTTGCTCACCAGAGGTGATTAGAAGCCTCTTAGACAGGCGTTCAACAACTTCTTTGACCTCACCTTCAATAACATCTTCAGAAGCCTCCTTGAAGCTGCCAGCAATGTTTTCGATTGTCTTTGGGTTTCTGGCAGTGTCGATGATGTCATGCAGACTTGAAAGGAATGCTTGGTCTTCAATCATGCGAGTGCGGTCAGATATAATCTCACGGCTCTCATCATCAACAATCAGTTTAGGTCCTGAGTGATATTTTCTGGCCTGATAAATAGTCTCAGGTAAAACCATGCCGTTTGTGCAAACAAGGCGATGTACAAACAGAGCGACTGAGCATGAACCCCATCCAACCTCAGAGTTGCGTATCATTACCCCAGCTTCCACAACATCACCTTTTGCTACTTCAGCTTGAGCGAATGGAAAGGTAAGTTTCATAAACATATTGTATGGGGTAATGTCACATGACTGCATTTCAAACTCACTCTCAGCAACCTTTGGCATCAGACCCTCAATAACTTGGTCATTGTCAATACGGCGGTAGCGATTTGATAGAACAGCACGAGTGAATGTGCCTTGCTCAATATTGTCATACTCATGGTTGTTGATAAGTCTCAGCATATGGTCACCTGAACCATCAAGCCAAGAGTTCACATTATCAGCTAATAACTTAGTATTCTCCTCACGCATCTTTTTATAATAAGCGCGGGGTATGCCCAACCGCCCAGCAAGCTGGTCATGAGCAACATCAGTGACAGTCGAATAAGGCTGGATGTCAGGAATATGATGCATGATGTCCTTGCCATCATCTGTCATTCTCAGAGTGTTGCCTGATACAACGTAGTCCTCTGCTGTTTTTGAAGTTGCCTGTATTTTGGCGGCTAGTGTTTGAAAGTCTAAACCCTGTCTCATGTCATTCTCCTTTTAAACAGGTTAGTGGTTAAAAATTTGGGGTTGTGTCAGGCTACCTCCTGTCATGCCTGTTTCTCACACATCCCTCCTACGGAAACTAAAATGTTGAAATTTTATTCTCAACGATAGGCCACTGGCAGGCTGAGCCGTCAAGCTGGACAGTATAAAAAAGATGACCGCCCAACTCAAAAATCTTTAAAACAGTGCAGATGCAACCATGATAAAAGTGGTCTTTGTCTGCGCAAACTACCTTTTGACCAACTGCGAATTTCATAATCATTCTCCCTTCTGGGGGTGGCTTACGCCACCTCCCCTAATTTTGCAAAACCGCAACCCTTGACTACGAAGCATTGACCCTTGTCATCACGAATCACGTTGCCAACTGAAACTGAAGTCATCTTTCTTAAACGGCGAATGCCTTTGGTTTCACTGAACTCATCTCTTGTGCTGTAACCAAGATTTCCAATTTCAAAAACTTCATCTAAATCATCTGCCTCAATTTCGCAAACTACCTCATGATGCTTTAGAAATGTTGCTGGATGAATTTTGCCGTACATCATTCCATCAAGATAAAGATTTTCAACACTTGCATCTTTGAAGTTGCCGAATGTATCTAACTGTGGCTCAACTTGAAACTGTGTGACTGTATATTTCATTCTCATCTCCGTAGGTTAAATCGGTTCGCTCTCGAACCCTCCAATAAGTCTGTTATAAAAAACATTTCTCAGAAAGAAAAGCCTTTTTTTTCGTTATTTTCGATTTTTTTTTGATATAGCTCTAAAACTTTGGGTAGGGCAAGAAAATTGCGCTAAAGTTTTTTTTGACAGGTTGTATGGATTAGGTGTGAAGGCTCTCAGTGAGGCTCTAAGCAACGCTAACGCCCAATAAAAAAGGACGGCATACTTGGGATATGCCGCCCAATTAGGTAGAGAATGAATAATCATTGTGAACAAGAAATTATCAATCGTCAATATTTTAGTTTAAAAAACTAACTTGAAGGTTAAAAACTGAACTGTCACTTTACATG
>PDMW01010418.1_pt1 | contig 16476 bp, 14 predicted proteins | sample 1515511 | NCBI WGS metagenome assembly PDMW01 (sample SAMN07343023, study PRJNA328102) | Marine metagenome, whole genome shotgun sequencing project. | biome: marine; feature: bay; material: water; isolation source: viruses from water sample < 0.22 micron filtered, nuclease treated, low... ... | reverse complement strand
TTCTTTATTGGTGCTGACGGTCAAGTGGCTACTCATGGGGCGGGAACTGCCGCTAACAATAAACAATTTATGGGAGAATTGCATGAGTTGAGTATTATGAGTATTAGAAAAGACCAATTTGACGGCCTAACTTCGCTACTACCAAAATACAACGATACTGTTCTTTACTTACGATTTGAAGAGGTGGATGAATAATGGTCGTAGACTTAAGCCCTTCAAGCGCAAAGGCTAGTGCGCCAACCCAACCTAAATTTGCTGATAGTGGAGTTACTTCGGGACACCGCATATTTACTATGATTGCACCCGATGGAACAACTACCTTTACACCATCATATTACAACACAACTGAACATTCTAACCTAAATACAACAAAAGGGTTTAGAATAAAATGCTACAACTCTTTGACTACCGAAGGAGTAAGATTTAATCCTAGCACTTCGGACTTTACAAACTATCACTACTTTGTATTGGTTTATTCGGATAGTGCTACTCAACACCATTTTGCTAAAATTACTGAAATTATGACAGAAGATTTGTACGGTGATGCAATAGAATTTGCTCCGAAACTAGGAAATGAGATACCAAAGGGTACTAAGTTTCTAATTATTAAGGGGCCACATAAAACCAACCAATCGGATATTGCCGCTTTTTCAGCAGGTATCAAGGACGATTTAAAGTCCGATATTCATTGTGCTAGACCCTTATTTTATATGTTTGATGAAAACCTAGATAAGAAAGGTGAATTGAATCACAATACCAAGTACTATTGTAGGCAACAGACTTCAAATTTAATTACTAATCCTTCTGCATTTAACACTACTAATGCAGTAACCTTTAGAACAACCCAAGACTTCGGTAGTGTGGTTATTGATTATAGCAAGTTTTCTCATTCAGTAACCATGACCGACAAATTACAGGCTTTGGACAATACCATTAGTGGCTCAATAACGAAGAACGAAGGCGGCACTGTTACTGCTGATACAAAGGACTACAATGAGATGTTTCCAAATGCAAGAAGAATTGCTGACGATGAAGTAAATTCTCCTGTATATTCCGGCCCAACGAGATACCTGCATTATGACTATTCCCCAACAAAGGCTAATTTGGTAGCAGGAATATATGAACACAATAATACTGAATCTATGGATGGTAAAGGTGGTTTTTCCGAGACTTCCATTCTTGATAGTGCTAGAATCTTGAATAAGAAAATTCAAGAATTTTATCCTTATAGAGTTAGGCACAATATACATCGTGGTAATCTTGAAGACTTTATCGCTCTCAAGGCTACATATGCTTCTACTAATTCTACTAACAGTTTTGCATTTAATACAGAGTACAACTTAAATACTGTATTAAATGCAGGGGATGAAGTAAAGATTGATGACTCTATTTTAATCGTTGATTCCTTCGGTAGCCTATCGGGAGGAGTGCAAAGTGTGGCGTTTAGAGCAGAAGTGAGAGCCGTATCGGATGGCGTTTTTGCTTCAGCAACAGTTAGCCCCTCAAGCGGTGCAACGCTACAACGGCGAGCATATAACACCCAAGACGGGACACTTATGATAGATTTAGATTTGATAGGCAACAGATTTTCTAAGATGTATGTAGCCCTATCTTCTTTAAATCAAAATGGAAGATTTGCTACGGTGACTGCTTGTGATGATGTTAAAGGAATGCTTACTTTATCCATGTCCGATGATTCTTATTACGGTAAAACCTTGAGTTTCGCTACAGGTAATTATTTACTATTCATTGAAAGATTCAATGGTGAAGTAGAGAATATAGAATTCAAGAAAGAAGAAGGTCAAACTGTAATGACTATTCAAGGGAGAGATAAATTCAACAAGTTACTTTCTCCTGTTGTGAATCTAAACACGCTATTTAGCGAAGACATTATTTATTCTAGCAATAGTCCTTATAATAAATTGTCACAAATTGATTCTACTACTCTATCAATCGCTTTAGGAGCCACAACAAAAGCAACAGGGATAGCGGTTTCAGCCTTTGATATTGTTCCGACAACAGGCGATAAAATATTTACGGTAAATGGTTATATTGGAGAAATAACTTCCACTTCCGGCGACCCCTTAACAATTAATTTTACTGCCGCATTAACAGAGGCCAATTCGGAAAAAATCTATATTGATACTGAGAAAAATTATGTTCTCTCAAAGGCTTTAGGTTCGTCACATTTAGCCACGGCTAGGCCTTCCTCCCTCAATGGTTCTGCTAACAAGGGGATTATTTTTACCGCAGGAAATGAAATCACCATGTCATCGGGAGTTGAAAGTAACTCTTTGGTGGGCAGTAGTGCAAATACTAACGAAGGGGCTATTGGTTATTCTATCAATTCCCCAAGCGCAATTAGTAAGGACTTCCCTTTTCAAGCCAAATTACATGATGAATACGGAAGCGCAAGTGCGGCAACCTTTGATACAGTTAATACTTTAGTGGACTTTGAGGTAGTTTCTACATCTAAAAAGGACAATATTACTACAATAGAATTAGCCCCGTATATGCCTATTGCTATGGGTAGGAAAATAGAAAATCATTCCAATACGGAAGACTACACCTTTACAAGTATTGGCGTGGGTGCTTCTCAAGAGTACAGTTTATCACATGTGACAAGTACTGTTTCTTTAACTGGTGCTAATACTGCTAATATTGAAATGGGTAAGGCTGTTTTTCAAGACCTTAGCGGGGTCAAAACATGTGTAGGTTATATCCTTGCATTTTCTAGTACTACCACTTTTTCTACTTATGAAGTAGAAGTTACTCTAACTAACGATGTAGGAATCTCAACGGGTACTGAATTATTTATTGGGGAAACTGTTTATCCCCATCATATTTCTTTAATTAATGGTTCTCATTTATGGGGAGGAAAAATACTTACTATGCCTCATCCAACATTAACTTCGTTAGGAGCAGTTCCTTTAAACATGATAAACCCCCATAATAGTGCAGAAGACACCAATAAAAAATTTGGTCAAATATATTACAAATCTCAAGAAATAATTTTTGGGAACATTGGTTATGACACACTTAATCTACCTTTGTCCCTATATAATGCTCTAGGTTCCGACCCCCCATTATACTTTGAGTCTCCTTATATGGAATCCTCTTTGTATAGGTTTTCAGGTAGCCACTACCAACTTAAGCCCAATATAAGCGCAACTAACATTACAGAATACGGTAAGACTAATACAACTGATAAACACACATCTCTAGATGAAAGAGGCCATGTTAGTGTTATGGGGTCAAACATTACCGACTTTTGTATTTTTAATAGAACCGATGAAGAACACCGATTTAAAGAAGGGGGGTATTCTACCTTTCTTAAAAGGGATTTTGAACCTATAAATAATAGTGCCTTAAGAAACTTTTTATTCATTACTTCCGACCTGTTACCATATTCTTCTTTACGAAGAGATAGTTTAATGGACGGTAATAAAACATTATCAAAATATAATTTATTTTTATGTGAAGATAATAATTCTAAAGATTCTTCTACTAGTTTAGGAAATAGGAAATTATTGAAAGACTCTAATTTTCAATCTATGGTTTTTACTTCGCAAGAAGATATTTCCGAACTTAAGCGAGTTAGTATGATTAGACTAACAGAAGTAGGGTATGACTTTTTGTTTAACCCATTTAATGTAGAAGACAACACTCTTAGTAAAAGAAATAGTACGGCTTCTTCAAGAACGAGCAGTTTTAATTTAACAATGGCTAATGGCTATACTAGTGTAGCCGCCATTGATGGTGCGGGTACTTCTGTTTTACACAATGCAGGAAATACTAATCAAATAAAGTTTACAGGTAGTGTAACCATTGGTGCGGGAGATAAACTGTATGATTCCGAAGGTCACTTTATTGGGATTGCTAACGGAGCAACTTCGGCAACTCATACCTTAAATTCGGATTTCAAATATAGAAAAAATAAAGTTATGCCTACCGGTACAATTTATAAAGTTACGCTAGCCGATACCGATTATTCAGGACATGGTAGTAAAAATTCATTTACTACCGTTAATTCATATCTACATCGCCAAAAAGGAACTGTAATCCCAAAAGACGACACTAATAATTATACTGATTCGCATTATGGTGAAGTAGGGGATGCTTATGCAGTGAACAGTAATTCTGACTGTAATATTCCTGACGGTTTTGAATTAGCCTTACCTATTGTTTTTGAAGCATCTAAAGTAGTATCGGGAACAACAACCGATTCGGTGGTATCAAGAGTAGTTTTTAGTATGTTTAATTACAACAATAAACCCTCGGCATATAAGAATCAACTAGCAGTGTGTTTAGACAGATATGATATTGAAGACGGAGGACTTAATAAACTAGAAGCAGGGCTAGTTACTCCTCTTTTAGGAGACATAAAGACCTTTGATATGGGTTCTCATCAAATAGTGGGCGTGTCTTCGGGTAAACACTTTAAACAATATAAGTATGCAAGAAGTTATGATAATGCAGATAATTTTTCGGACTCTCCCCCATTGAATGCTGATGGTATGTTGATGGGTATGAAATTAAGACTGTGGGTGGATTCAGCCAATCAGTCAAGTAGTGATTTAAAATCTAGTAATGGTAATGTCAAGAAATATATTTTTGATTCGGAGGACGAAAATAAATTTTTAGAATACTGTGACTTAAGCGGTTGTTATTTGGTTTCGGAAGCAGGGACTAATATTAACGGTACTGATGTTTCTTCAACTGAAGCCTACGCTCATTCTATGAGTAATTTATTCCCTTCCGAAATAATTCATATTATTTCTCATGAAATTGACCCTAGTAATAAATTTAATAGCATTTTAGTGGTAGATTCCGCATTATCTAACGATGTAGCGTATAGAATAATGCAACCTAATTCTGTGTGTATGTGGGATTTTACCCCTAAAGAAATTATACCTTACATGTGTTCAAGCAGTTATACTAAAATGGCGAATGAAAATAAAACTTATAATATCAAAAGTAGTTACTTAGTCCAAGAAGGCAAGGGAGACTTTGATGGAACCGATAGTGCTTCGGAAGAAGCCTATCTTTCTATGTATGTTTTTATTGATACTGATAAGCAATTTAATGACACCAAATTAGTAAATAGGTCTTTTGATTCCCGATTATTGCCGACAAATAACTATTTTGTCTCCGATGGAATAAATAAAAAAACTATTAATATTTCTCATTCAAGCACTTTAGGAAATTTAGGCCTCATCTTTTCGGAGACTATGTATTGTTTAGGGGCAGTATCTATTTCCGAATCCTTTACTGTTTCATCAAATCAAGAACTTAAAATTACCCCAACAAGAGCCTGTATAGGTTCTACTGTTAGTATAGGATTGGAAGGTGAAGACCTAATCAATGAGTTACTTGAAGAAGAAGGCATTGAGTTTGAAGTGGCTTTGGACGCAAATAAAACTCCTATGTATTTAGCCCCTAATTATCAAGGGGTAGACTTGTTTTCAGCAATTCGTTATGTTCTAGATAGAAAGGAAATGAAATTGGTAGAAGAAAACAATGTGTTTAAGATTGCTCCCGATGACGATAATGATTACTATACAGGCATCACTATTGACGATAGCGAGGATTTCTTAATCTTTGAATTTGAAAAGGTATCTACTCTGTTTGATTTCTATAATGAAATCAATGTGTATGGTAATGCTCACAAAGCAACAAGAAAAGACATTCGTTCAATACAAAAGAGAGGCCGTAAGACTCATGAAGTAGTTGATGGTAGTCTTTTAACTCAACAAGAAGTAGATAAAAAGGCATTAAAATTGTTGAGAATGCACTCCACCTTAAATCAAAAATTAACTATTACTTTAAACAGTAAAGGTATAAGTCAGTTAAGAGTCGGAGATATTGTTAATGTATCTATTCCAAGAGAAAACATAGAGATGAGTCAATATATTGTTTTGGAAATGGGACACGAATTAACGGGCTTTATTACTTTACAATTGGGAAGATACAGTAAAGACCTCTCCGATGTATTCTCCGAGTTACTTATTTCTAGCAAAGAAACCAAAGCCGCTTTACGAAACCAAGATTTGACTACTAATTCATTCGGTTTTGATTTCTTAGAAAGCGTGAAAATCAAGGAATTGAAACTATTGATACGAACCCGTACCGCTTCCGGTGGGTTTTTATTCGGGTTCACGACTGCTCTAAATACTGCCTCCACTGCCTTTGGTAGTGGCGGAGCGATTACCCACACTACCCTACTTGATGAGGACTTAGTATGATAACAGATAAATTGAAAGCACTGATAATAGACGAACTGAATAGCCTTGTGAGTACGGCGGATTTAGGGATGGGTGGTAATTCCACAAATCCTGTTGCTACGGCCCTAGATGTACCTCTAGGACTCTCTGATGTTCAAGCGGTTAAAACTGCGGCTGAGTCAGACTTAAATGTGATTGAATTTAAAATCACAGTTGAGGGGACTCACATTGATGGTAAAGTCATCCGTGAGGCCGCTTTATTTCATTCGGATGGGGAGATTTTGCACAGGGTTAATTTTGATGGAATCGGCCCTATCGCAACAACAGACACATTAGAAATATTTCTCTTAATGGAGGTTGAATAAGATGGTAAGTAATCCAAACAAATACTCGGAAATGAACACTGGTGGTAGCCTCGGTGATATTAGAGACAATGATGACTTTCCCCACACAGGGTTAATCAAAGCCTTATCCAGTGGTATGGGTCAAAATTATGCAATAAGTGGTTTTGATGCTTCTAGTATTAATGCAACCGCAGTGACTATTGCGGCAGGAGTTATTTTTAAGGATGGTGAAATGCTTGCTTGTGATGGTGCTTCACTAACTCTTTCAAGTACTTACAGTACTGGTTATCATTTACTGGTTGCACCCGATGGTAATAGTGCGGCTAACAGGGCAGTGGTTCTTCGTGCGCCTACTGCCGCAGGAAAGGTAAATGGTACAATGACCGCAGGAGACACTATTATCGCAGTATTAGCACATACAGGTTCAAACCCTATGCAGATTCAATATCTTACAGTTGATAAAGATTCTAATTCATTAAGTATTGGATATAATAATAGCGGTTATACTGAATCTGGAAATATTACAGGTTCAGCAGATGGGGTTACAATAAAACCAAGTGGAGATGTAATTATTCAAGGGGAAGCAACTGATGATGTGTCTTTAACAGTAATCAATAATAAAGATGCAGGGGATGGTGAAACTGCGACTTTAAGATTACAGAGTAATAGAGGAACTGACTCGGACTTTGAAATTGTTCACGATGTTTTCGGACATACAACCATATATTCTAATCAACCCGATACTGATACTAATGCACATGTCAAGTTTACAGATACTCCCGCAGTTATAATCAATCCAAATGTTATGGATATGGACTTCCAAGTAGCAAGCGACAGTGTTAGCAATATGCTATATGTAAACGCAGGGACAGACAGAGTGGGAATCGGAACTAATTCACCAAGTAGTCGTCTTGAAATTCAAGGAGGACTAACCACTACGGGTGCAGTATTAACTCTTTCAACTATGGAAACTTCGGTAGTAGCAAACGATGTACTAGGAAGAATTAACTTTCAAGCACCTTTAGAGGCATCGGGAACAGACGCAATTTTACCGAGTGCATCAATTCATGCTTTGGCTACTGACACTTTCGCCGCCGATAATAATGAAACGGCAATTGTATTATCTACCGCATCTAGTGATGCAGAAGGTACGGCAGGGGGTGGTTTAAATGAAAGAATGCGAATTACATCTGCTGGTAATGTAGGTATTGGAACTGCTACTCCTGCTACTAAATTACATGTGGTAGGAGGGGCAACCCCTATTGTTAGAGTAGATGGAGGTAATAATAATGCTACTGCCGCAGTAGATAATAACATTCAAGGTGTTGAAATAAGTAAATTCGGAATGAACACAACTAATAAGTATAACGGGGGGTATAAATTTACTTCTACCGACCAACACTTTACTACCCATAATCCTAAGATGTTAGCGGCTATGGTGCATAGAGCATTACAGACTTACAGTGGGGATAATACAGGTAATTCAGCAATTGACTTCTTTATCCATGATGGTACTACTACTGACGGAACCGGCCCTGCTTCTGTTAAACACACAATGACTCCTACTGCTTTAGGTATAGGGACTGATGCTCCCAAGAATACCCTTCAAGTTAGCCATAAGGGTACTGATAGTAATAACGGTATCATGATAGTGAGAGAAGATACCTCTACTGCCGATACTGATTTATTAGGGGGAATTGGTTTTGATTCTACGGATGGAAATGTCCCTTCATCGGTCTTAGAGGCATCTGCTTATATTGCGGCATTAGCGGCAGAAGAACATACAACAGGGGATAAAGGAGCAGATTTAACCTTTGGAACTGCCGCTATTAACGAAAACGAGGATACAGTTTCAACTGAACACATGAGAATACTTTCCGATGGACAGGTAGGTATTGGAACTGATGCACCCGACGCAGAAGTGCATATAATGGGAGCATCTGCCCCCGAATTAAGGTTACAAGAAGACGGTAATGATGGATATACTGCTCTTATTGCTCACTCGGATAATTACGGGGCATTGAAAGTAAAAGACAATGCAGGTAGCGACTCCACTATTTTAGACATAGATGTAGAATCGGCGGGTACGGGCGCACAAACAGTTCGGCTATTTAGGACTTGTAATGGTAGTGCTAGTTCTACTAAATTTCAAATTTTAGAACCGAATACTACTACTGAGGCTTTCCGAGTATCGGCTGATGATGGAGATACTACTATTGCTACTACTTTAAAATTATCAGTGACTAGTCAAGATGGTTATATTGATAACATAATTGACGATAAAGATTTAATTTTTAGAGCAAGTACTTCTAGTGCAACAAATGAAATTATGCGTGTTGATAGCACCCAACAGGCAGTCTCTATTGGAACTGTTACCTCTAATGCTAAATTAACTGTTAATGGTGATATTTCTAGAAAGGGATTAATTAGAAATGTAACTACTGTAATAGGGGCTAGTGGGCCACCATCCCCTCAACCTGTTTATGCGGTTTTAGATACTGATGACATAATTATTGCTTCGGCTCCTTCGGGTGGTGTTCCTCCTAATTCATTAGATGTTCAGTTACCCGATGCCGCCGCAGAAGATATAGGAAGAACATATCGCATTGTTGCTATTGATGTAGCGGCGGGTTTGACTTTAAACAGAACAGGTTCGGATGATGTTTTCGTTGATGAAGCATTTGCGGGAATATCATTACCTCTTTCTTTATCAGTAGGTAAAGTCTATGACATTACTTGTGTTGATGCTAACAAGTGGATGGTAATGACGCTAAACTGATTACTATGGTAGGCCACTCTTTAACTCAATTAGGAGTGCTATTTTTTGTAGGGTTTATTTTAGGATTCATAACAGTCTATTGGTTGGATGAACCCTAATAAATTAACTATTTTCAAATCTATAAATTTGACTAAAATGCTTAATTTTGAAAAAAGCATAAAAAAAAGAGGGGAGGGGAACCACCCCTCACCCTCTTGTTCTTTTAGACCAAACACCCAAACAATGCCTACATTCCCATAGGTAGGCTTGCTCATTTGAACCAACATAGAATCCTTTGATTCTTTTAGCGATTGTGTTTTCATTACAGAAAACACACTTTTGTTTTAAGGGCATTACTTATCGCCTTTATCATCGGACATTAGCCGCTTCATGTATTCCTCAACGCTTTCATCGGTAATACTAGCACCACCAAACGCCGCAAAAAACAGAAGCATTAAAATCGCAATATAAAACACCAATAAAAACCAATCCCAAGTATCCATCACCAATCAACCTCCAATTCTTTCTGTTTTTCTTCTACTACTGAAAAGGCTTTTACAAAACCATTTTCTTGACCATACTTCCACAAATCATAAACTAACTGTGTGTCTTTTAAGCAGTAATCCACCACTTCATCAAATCTACCCATCTTCCATAACTTAGGCGCATCGGCACTATCCATTAGTTTAGCATCTTGCATTGTGCATTTTACTAAATTCTTTAGTTGGAATCTTTCACCATGTCCCTTTAATAGTAGTTTAGAAGTATCAATATATTGTTTTTCTTTGATGTACTTATTTATGCAAAATATATCCAAAGAATCTCTAAGGATAGGTAAATCAAATGCGGCCACATTATGTCCCAAAATAAGACCTCCCTTTTCTAGGTGGTCATCTAAATCGTACTTTAATTGCCTAAGAGATTTAACCACAACATTGGATTTTTGAAAGGTGTCCAATGTTTCATCTACATATACAGTGCCTTTATCCCCATCCCAAGTAGCAACAGTAGAAACTTGAAACATATGAGTGTTACCGAATCCCCCGATTTCATAAGACATATTCTTTGTCTCAATATCAAGGGCGAGGACAGACATTATTATCCCTCATTAGACCAAAGTTTGGTAAGTTTCTCTTCTTCTTTATCCAGTTTGGGCTTTACATCTAAGTCTGTTCTTCTTTTTAAGAAACATACAATTTGCTTATTAGCCACAATTAATTGTGAACAACATTCCCAACCTTCTGCACCGAAAGTATTTAGAGATTCTATCACGGCCTTTGGCCCTTTATTTACTTCAAACACTAAAAACATATTTTCCCATTTCATTATTCTTCACCTTCTAATAGTTTAATATACCAACTTCTACCTTCTTTAATTTCTTCAAATCTATGCCTAACCACATCGTAATGTCTGTATATTTGCGCTCTTGAGATTTTAACTTTTTCCCGTACTTTGGTTAGATAGAGGTTTTTATTTACAAATCCTGCTTCGTCGCATTTAAGATTAGGAAACTTATTTGATTTTACATCTTGGTATATTGCAGTAAAGGCCGGTTCAAGGCTTTTCTCGGCCACCGACTTCCTTTTCGTCCGTAGGCTTCGCTCTAACCACCCTACAAGTTGGCTATAACAGTTTTGGACAATTTTACCCGATGCTCTTACATGGCTCCCTTTTACTATGAAGCGGTCTTCGGGATTTACAATATCTGCGGATTCCCCTACACAACATAGTGCTGATAGTTTCATCATGGTCTGCATAAGGCGTGTCGTGAAGTTAGAAGCGATTTCAGCAACATGGGGAGGGCAATTCATCAATTCATTGTTAAGCCGTGTGTATTCAAGAATCAATGATGGGCGATATGATTCATGGTAGGTCAAAGTCCTAAGTGGGTTTCTGCCTACTTCTTCATATCTGTCCCTAACCATTTCATAGATTTTATGAAACCCCTTAGCAAACTGTTCAATGGGCGCATCTACTTCTACAATCTTTCCTGCGTTTTCTAGTTGTTCAAGTCTCATTTGGTGTTGAGTGTGGAAGGGTACTTCCCAAACATACAATAACATTCTTTGTAAAACACCTTTTTCAGCCATAACATCATTTAGATTTTTAGGAGGATAGGTCATAGCCAACACTGAACGCTCGGAATAACACTTCATTTCTAATCCCTCCATAGAATCAAGAGCCTTTGAAATAACCCAAGACTTTCCACCTAAACTGTTCATAAGAGTATTAAGATAAACAATACTTTGTTCCTTGTGTTGTGAAGTTTTGAAAATACCACTGTATTCAAATTCGTCCCAATGGGCTAATCCACTTCCTTCAAGAAGCCCTGCTTGTCGGGACATTTCATCTTCTCCTTCATCGTTCTTTTTAAGCCTCCATTTACCAATCAAAACAGAATCGGTGTAATCGGTAACTCCAAAAGTATTGAAGGTTCTCGGTAGGGGTTCATTCCCATCCTGCCTAATAAGCGGAGGATGAACCTTTTTGCTAGCATTAATCTTCTTAAATACGCTTTCGGAAACAGGCCCAACAAAATTCCACAATGTTGATTTTCCGGTTCCCGAAGTTTGAACCCAACAAAAGTGGACTCTTGTATCTTCTACATTTCTACCATTAGGTATTCTTACGAAGTCTTTACAAATATTTCCTAGTAAAACAAACGCACTAATCGCCGCAGGTACTTCATTTCTATGCGAAACTTCAACTGCTGATTTGTAAAATCTTTCAACAATTGATGGTAGGCCCGATACTGCTTTAGCATCAAGGCTTTCTTTCATTTCCATATATTCTTCTATGTCTTCACCTTCATAGAGGTCAAGGTTTTCTTTCATGTCTTTATTCATATTTTCACCTTCTCTTCCGAGTTTAATGTGGAGATAATTCTTTTGGCTAGGGTATCTCCAATACCTTCAATGGACTGAATCTCAAATTCGGAACATTCACCTATTTCCATCAAGGAACCAAATTCCTTAATGAGGGCTTCTGCTTTTTTAACAGATACCCCTTTGATACTACTTAGTAAGTCAATTCTCATATCATCAGTAGATATTCTTTTGAATATTTTTGGAGCAATTGTACTCCTGTTGAAGGGTTTTATTTTAGCAACCCCTGTTATAATTAACGCCGCTTCCTCTGCCGTAGGAACCCATACTGGTTTAGCATCCATATCCAATATGATTCTACCAATAGCACCCAAGAATTTATTCTTAAGCATCACTGCTCTCCCTTTAGGGGGCATATTAGATTTAGAATTTTCTATAATAGAAAGTATTGCTTTCTCCATATCACCATAAATGATAACGATATTAGTTTGATAATGTCTATCCATATTATCAAGTTGTGTCCAAAGTCGTTTTGACATAACAGAACCTAAAAAGTCTACTGCGGATTTGGCCTCAAAGCAAACATCATCATAAATGTAATCGCCTATTTCTAGCCATTTCTTTTCGTGTGGTATTTGTAGTGACTTTGCTTTCTTTTCTACTAACTCCGAAAGCGTAGAGTTTTCTCTACTATCTATAATTAACATTATGAATACCTCCAACATTTACCTATACAGAACCCTTCGCTGATTAATTTTTGACAATGAGGAGTATTATAGTTATTGAACACTGTAAATTTAGCATGGGTCTTAGTGGTTCTTTTATCCCAGTCAAGCCATACAGAATCGGAATCACCAAAGACCCTCTCTAATTCATCTACTGTCAAATCAAGAACCTTCTGTTTTTGCTCAAGAGTCTGTAAATCTTGATAGCCCGAAAGTAAATCCCGATACCAAGACACAAGATATGCCCTCGCTATATGAGAGGGGTTCTCTGTCATTACTGCATTGTGCAAACAAGGTAGCATTGGGAGTTTTCCAACGGTCGTAGGTACTGATACTTCGCCTCCTACTGCTTCTATAGGTGGGGCTGATGGAAAGAGTACCTTAACATTTCCCTGCTTACGAAAGGGAATATAACGAGGCTTTTTAGCAAGAGATAAAAGGGCCGGTAAATCACCATCTAAGTCTTCCTTTAACAGAGGAATACAATAATACGGGTTATTGTTCTCATCGGAAGAAGACATATTTACAGTGTTGGGTACTCTTCTAAGACGGGTCACTTGTCCTACTCGGTCATCAAGAGAAACTTTCTCCCCTACCTTTGAAACAAGAAACTTCTTTACTTCTCTAAAAAAGAATTGGATGCTTCGCATACTATCTGCTATTTCTCCGAATAGAAATAAATGAAAGCCCCTACCCGAAAAGAAAAGAGTGTGTTCATAATCATTATCATAAACATAATTCATAACCGCTTTCAAATCAACCCACGCCTTTTCCATATCATCTTCATGTGCATCAAAATCAAGAAAGACCCTATCTAAGATAACTGAGGAATCATCTTTTGCAGTCTCAAAGAACCTTTGAAAATCATATACCGTAGTATATACATTGGTTCTATTATTTTGAGCATTTACAAAATTGATGTATTCATTTCTTGAGTTTACTATTCTTCTTCTCATCTGTGGTGCGTTCTTGATGTGACTCCCCGCCCACACTTCCCTCGGATATTTCATTTTTATTACCTCCAAAATCTACGGTTGCTTCGCCTAACATTTCACGAATGGTTTCGGCTATTTCCCCGCTTAGATTAATTTTTACTGCTTGCCTCAAAGCATCTTCATAAGTTTGCCCTACAAAAGATTCATTGATTCTAATTTCCCTTATCAATTCAAAGCGTTCTACAAACTTCATTTCCGAATACAGTTCCGAACATAAAGAATCAATAGTAACTTTTAAATTGGCTACTTCCCCAAAAGTCCAAGGCTTAGAGAGTACCTTCGCTTTAATCATGGCTTTCATTCTTCTTCGCTCCTATTGAGGTGGCTTCTTTCAAGACTTCTTAAGTTTGCTGACATTCGTAACATTGTTGCTAATCCCTCATAAAAAAGGCTTTGAATAGATGCGTCAAATTGAGAATAAATCCGACTAAGAACAAATCTAGTTGCAGTGACATAAGAATTACAATCTTTACAAACTCTATCTTCAAAATTAGGCAGAATAGGTTGTGGATTATTTGTTGTCCGTGTTTCTACTTTTGCATCACATAATTTACATTCTATCATTATAGCCAACTCTCCTGTTCTGCTCCTTCACAAATACCAAAGTACGAACAGTGCGTACAAGTCTTATAGAAGAATTTAGTGTCAAATCTTTTTTGTTCGTAAGCATGTATCATTTTAGCAATATTATTCATTACAGAAGTCATAGATTGCTTTTTAGCGGGTTCAACTGTAACATGGTTAGCCGCAGGATAATACCATCCCCAATGGCTTACCTTCATATCTTTATTCAATCCTAAATAGTCCAATACTTCTTCTTCACAGTTTTCAATCATTAACTGATAAAAAGCCATCTCTTGTCTCATGCTCGTCTTTTTCCAGTCTTTCCAACCGCCGGTTTTGTATTCAAACGGAATCAAGTTTCCGTTTTCCATAAAAACACGGTCAATAATTCCTTGAAGCCGTACTTTGTAGTCCCTACTAAGAGTGAACTTCTTGTTAGCGTTTCTAGGAATAATTACTTCACAATCAAACTTTTTCTCATTGATAACGGGAAGATACTCTTCCACTTTACCTTCACTAACTGCTTCAATAAATCGTTGTGCTTCAAATGCGGCAACAGTCAATGATATGTCGTAGTATTCATCTACGGGCATAAGAGAGGTACAGTATTCTATAATCTCGGAATTATTCATTTTCTCCGCCTTTTTAATGTCAAAATCGTCAAAGAATGCTTCTCTATGATTATGCAGTACAGTACCTTTACGCATGGCTTCCGACTGGTCTTGTGGTCGCCTTTCAATGTAATTAAATTCGTATTTCTTAGGACACCAATTGAATGTCCCAAGAGAAGACTTGCTTATTTTCAGTATCGGTTTAGATGGGTCATCAAAATTTTCCGATGCCCATTGATATGTAAATTCGCTCATCTCTCCTATTGTTGCTTCATATTTTTCTTCTTTATTCAAAACCATTCCTCCAATGTTGTTTGTCCTTTAACTGTTCTAATGTTTATCATTTCCCATCCCATAGCGTCATAGATAGGCTTTGCCTTCTTAATCAACTGCTCGGCATAATGGTAATAGTCGGGAGAATACTCGTTAAAGTCTGCTAGGATATTACCTGCAACATATTCTACCGTTCTCTTTTCCTTTGTTAAGGGGTTGGTGTAAGTATCTCCTACATCAACCACTTTCAAAAACAAATAGGAGTCGTCAAAGGTAATGTCCTGCTTTTCCCAAGCATACAATACTCCGGCAATACCGGAACCTATTGACGGTCTCTTATCTGTTTCTGTAATGAATTTCTTAGATTCAGTCCCGCACTTTTCACAATGATTAACTTCAATTAGATTTCTCATATTGAATTTAGATTTACATTCGGGGCATTTCAACCTAAACCGTTCTTCTTTCAAACGACTTCTTTTAATCATGTCTTCCATTTCTATTCTTCCGTTTACTACATTCTTGTAGCCTTCTCTTAGAAACAAATCAATTTCAGCAAACTCCTTTTGGTTAGTCCACATTTTGAGAAGCGTAGTTTGGAACTTCTTGGCTAATTGAGTCTCACTTACTCTTTTTGCAGTAAAACCTGTTAGAGTAAATTTAGGCTCATCAAGAAATTGACCGTCTTCCCAAGTAATCATTCCTGCGTTTCTATTCTTAACAGTACCGACACCCAATGCCGAATAGTACTTCTCAAACTCCAAGACAACGGGATGGTGTTCAAGTCCGAGAACATTCGGGAAACTTTTCCTAACTTCATTTTCAATCACCTTAATTGTTTTCTCTGCGGCTTCTACGGAATCAATTTGCACATAAATAGAATCGGTATGTCCATAAACCACTTTCATGCTATTCACGCTCTGTAATTTAGGAACATCATACCAACAGGTTGTTCTGCTAGTTTGGCTACTTCTTCCATGATTTCTCTTAATGCGGCAGTGGGGGCTTCGGTTGGAGGAGAATAAGTTTCATCCTCTAAGTCAGCAATCCTACTTTGCAGTCTGTCTATTTGTTCTTTTAATTTTTCTATTTGTTCTTTTAATTCTTCTATCATAATATCACCGTTATAATTGTTATGATGGTTGCTATGTTTACGATAT
>PDMW01032272.1_pt1 | contig 16483 bp, 13 predicted proteins | sample 1515511 | NCBI WGS metagenome assembly PDMW01 (sample SAMN07343023, study PRJNA328102) | Marine metagenome, whole genome shotgun sequencing project. | biome: marine; feature: bay; material: water; isolation source: viruses from water sample < 0.22 micron filtered, nuclease treated, low... ... | reverse complement strand
TTCGGTTTCGACGAGGTAGTCGCCAACTTCTTTCCTACCACCTGCAAGTTGCCCGGTGCGACCACCGTTGCTTTGGGTGTTAAGGTTGAAGAACTTAGAGGTGTCGAGGATAACGAATGAACCGGCCTTGTCTTCCCAATTCTGGTATCGAGTGTTGTCGGAACCACTGAATGAGGCGGGTGTGAACGAGTCCGAGTCGGCTGACGACCAAGTGTTGCCAGTGATGGGGTCTTTTTCAGCGTCCATAGACCACATGTCCAAGTCTTGCCCCACGGACAAATCGACGAACTCTTGTCGCTCTTCGCCTGTTGAGGTGTTGGAGTCAGCATATACCAGTGACACCGAGTAGTTGGATGCGTATGGTGCCAAAAGACCAAAGTCGTTCTTGCGTAGATTGTTGTCTGCGTTGGCTGAACCATCGTTTCGCATGTCGGCCCACATGACCCAAATGTGTTTGTAGTCGTCTTTGATTTGCCTAATCTTGACAGTTGCACCACTTGCGTGGTCACGCTGGAAGAAGTTGGTGGCTGGTGCCACCGCAGTAGTCCCTTGATATTGAGTGACTCCAGCAGTTGGTACTACCTCGACTACCTTGTTTAGACCTATCATGGGCGAAGGAGTTGCGAAGGATTCTGTGGGGTTAGTGGTGTACACTTTACCTCGTGGGAAGGTACATGCGTTAGAGTGACCCGTGATTAAGTCGTATTTTGCTGATGGGGCGTAGTTAGCATGGTGGCCCACCGGGTCCGAGAGAACAATTCGAGCACAACTAACCCCGTTCCGGGTGGAGAGTAGTTGTATTTGTCCTGTTGCGTCGGGCAGATATGCTAATCGAGCGTACCACTGCCCGTTCAAATTACTGTTGCTTGACCCCGATATGGTCATAACTTTATTTATTATGGTATAAGCCATTGACGCTGGGACATACACAAAGGCGTGGTACTCCGGGTCACTGATTGCGAATGTAGCAGTAGTCGATGTCGATACCATTGTTAGTCTGTTAATGGCCACCCAATCAATTGCCACGATTGTTGTGGCAGTAGTATGAGTGGCGCTTGTCACCACACCAGAATCGACAAAACCATCACTGTCTATGATTTCGATACTACCACCGTTCAGCAGATTGCCGCAGTAGTCAGTGAGGGCTATGCTTGTGTCACCCACTGTGAAGTTGGAGGATAGGGTAGTGGTGATTGCATCCTTTTCAATTCGACCGAACATGTGTGTGAACCAAGCCGAGTTCTTGAGGTCGAGCATCCAGCGAGAGTGTAGTGCTCGGTATTGAGCAGAAGCGGTTGCATCAGTAGCGACACAAGCGGCATCCCAATTAGCGTATGGCGTGTTGGGACCGAGTGCTGTGTCTTCGTTGGTGTACATTTGGATTGGGTGGGCGGAGCGGTTTCGCATACGACTGTCCTTGTGAGCAAGGAATATACCGTCGCCATCATCCACCTCGTTGAACCCAAGTCCAGCGTTTGCTGATACAAGCCGTGATGCACCGAAGTAGTAGGTGTTGAGGTTGTTCTGCGACTCACTGCGGTTGTATGCCACAACTGCGGTGCTGTCAGCATCACCACTGTTGCCAAGTTCCCATGTCGGTAGTTGCTTGTCCATGTTAGTGAAGTAGTCACTGGCATCAATGGTGATTGTAGGAGTTCTTTCTGTTGCGCTTTGGTTGTACCTCATACCTTGAACGCTACCACGCCATACAGGGCGAGATATATCCCCTCGGAACATTAGGAGCGACCAATCGGCATAAGATGTCTGGTTAAAGAATTGTAGCAACTTTAGTTGCTGGTCGTCGTCGATTAGGTTCACAGATAGCGACGAAACCTTGTTGACACCAGCAGACCACCGCATAGAGGTCGCTGGAGGCATCTCTAAGCCACTCGGATAGTCGTTGAGGGGTCTAACCAGCCCAACACGGTCAATGAGCATAGCGGCCTTCTTAAGGCAATTTTTAGCATCGACTTCCCAGCCGTACATATCAGCGGCTGTGAATGGATTTCCGTCAGCCTTGTTGTTCATGCTTTGATTTGTCAATATAGCAGTGCCGTTTTTGTATAGGGTGTAGCGATTATTGGTGTAGTCAATGACGAAATCATAGTCGTCCCAAATAGAATCGAGCGTTGGGGGGCTGGCATAAGATGTCGAAGTGCTTTCTTGGTACGCCACCGGTGTGATTTCGTACTCAATGGCGGCGGTGGTGTACCCTGTGTCACCACTACCGGTGCTGGTAAAGGCTGTGCCCTCACAACCAATTCTTAACTTGAGTCGAGCGGTGGATGTGTCGACTGCTGTAGCGTGCAGTCGGATAGTAAAGGTGTCACCATCTCCCTTGGAGTTAAGTGCACCATCGTATGAAAAAATGGGAATGTAGGAGCCAGAAGAAGTGTACACTTCCGTGACCAAGAATGGCTTACCTGCTGGTGACTTGATAGGGTACAAGTATGCTTTAGGGCTACTGCCGGTATAAGCGTCGTTGTATAGGACTTCGCCCGAGTACACGCCAGCAAGGTGTGTGCGGATTGTGGTGATAGGCGTGGACACTCCGGTTGGTATTCCAGCCGCTGTGTCGAGAGCGTTTGTCGAACCACCATCATAGTCGGGGATGCGAGAGGTCGCTCGACCAAAGGTACTGTCGTTAGTACCGATGGCTGAAAAGTATCGGTTTGCTGTGTCATAGCCATAACAGAACATAAGGAAGCCGTCATTGACATCAGTCCCCTTGTACGCTTCACCAAGAATACCTGTGCCTCCGTCGAATCGTTGACGGTTAGCGTTGGAGAGTGAGTCGGGATATTGCAGTTGGGCAAGACCTTCGTACTTGCCAGCCTCCCTGCGGTTTTGGTCGTAGGTTAGCCACTCGTGAATACCGGCGTTATGTGTGTATTGGTCTGCTGTGGCTATTGCGGCATTGTTAAATCGACCGGAGGCACCGTCACCACGCTCACACCACGCATAGGTGTAGCGAGGGTTTAGTGTTGCCCATCCATTGATAGGGTTGCCGTGGTGAGTCTTAGAGGACACCCAATCGGCACCCTGTGTGTTTTGGTCGTCGGGGATTGCACGAGCACCGATGAAGTCGTCGTAGTAGCCAGCCATCCAAAAGGTCAGTCGTCGGTCCACATCTCGCATTTACTTCACCTTGCTTTACTAAGATGCCAAAACATCTGTCACTATTCTTGTTATCCGTTCAGCCGCCTCTTGCTCGTTGAAGAAGCCGTGGAAGTTCGTGGTCATTATGACCTCGTTCTTATGGTACAAAGTACCGACCCCTTGCTGAACCACTTGCTTGTACAGTGAGCCAGTCACATTGCCGTACTGACCACCGAAGAACAGTTCATCTCGAGCCCCGTTGAAATTGTAAATCTCAGCAGTTAGGTTCTCTATTTCACTGGCTGTGTTTGAGGCGCTTGTGGCCGTACCATCTATTGCGGCACTCACTTTTCCTTGGGCATAGTTCAATCGCTCATCGGTCGCTACCAACGCATTCATTTCTCTAACCAAAGCGGTGAGCGTATCGTTGTCAAATGCTTGGTCAAACAGAATAATTTGGTCTTCTGTTAGGGCCACACCCGACTCCATCAGTTGTATGAGGTTGTTGAAATTTTGTCTTGCGTTTCTTATGGGGTTGCCAAAATTAGTGTCTGCCGCAACTCCAACCCGGTTGAATGAGTCGAACAATTCAATGAGGCTTTCTTTATCATCAGTCCCCTGCAATCCATAAGTGAACATTTGAAGTCCACCCGTCAACCCCTCAAATTGTTTTTTCGCATCCATCTTAGCCGCCGCAAACGCCGTGTCATTCATAGTCTTGGACTCGCCGGTGATTGCCTTGAGGACATGCAGATACTCGACACCCTGTCGTATTGATGCCTGTTGAGATGTCGTGTAGTTGTGCATGCTACCTGTCATTAGTTGAATTTCTTTGTCAATCAATGAGGTGTCGTTAAGCATCTCTTTGGTTTCGATAGCACCAGCACCAAGTGACTTTGCCAACTCTTCGTCAGCCAAAACCTTTGTGCTCTCCCCCAAGCGGTCGATGGTGGACTCGTACTCCAGCATGCGGTCGTTGGCTTTGGTCATAATGTCTGTTTGTTGTTTTTGGTGATGATTTACGGCAAAAAGAGCGGCACTGAGAAGAACCATCGGGCCCACAGCACTGACTATCGCCGCGGTTGATATGAACGCCGCACTTGAATTTAATTTCATCCACAATGTTTGTTGCTTTGTGGCATTGGTTAGTGCTATTTTTGTCGCCATATTTCTTGACTCTTGAATTTGCAGAACCAAGAACTCTTTAGCCGCAACACCAGCGGCTATGGCCGACTTCTGTAGGCTTGCTGTTAGCCCAACCATGCTGACTATAGCCGCTTTCTCGCCCGGCAACATTCCCGCAATGGCTGTGCCGGCATTCACTGCGGCGAACTGCAATTTGTTGTATGCTTGTGCCGTGTCCTTATTGAATTTAAGGGACTGCTCCTTTTGCATATACTCTTCGACGACAGCCTTGTTCTTGTCTTGTATTTTGTTAGTGAGGGCATCAATCATTATACCGAGTTGCCTGTAGCGTTCCTCTTGTTCGAGAGTTGTATCGTTGACCTTGGCCAACATAGGAGCAAGTTCTGCTTGCAGTTCGTTATTTCTTGTTTCGAGAGTGATGGTTTCTTTGAGATTGGCATTGTAGGCCGCAGTGAGGACACCCTTTGCCTTTGCCGCATCAGTCATGTAGGAGTCATTGTTGATTCTTTGGCGCTCGGCCTCACCGAGAATGTTTAGCATGTCTTCCGTCTGACCAATTTTACCACCGTAGGCAGTCATGGCATCCATCAACGCGTCGAACTCTTCCTTGTTGAGGCTCATGGCATCGTCAGTATTGGACACCTTTTGTGCCAACTCTTCAAACGCACCAGCGGAACCCAATACCTCCACCCGGAACTTATGATAGTCTTCGGTGCTTGGCTCAAAGCCAAATTTCTTGGAGGTTTTATCGAATGCCTCTCTAAATATCTTGGACTCACCATGTATTGCGGAGTCCATATCTTGGAAATCTGTTTTACTAAGACCCAATTTTTTACGGATGCTTTCAGTCCTTCTTTCACCCATGGCTGAAAAAATGGTTTCAAGATGGTCCCGGTCACTCTCGAGCATTTTAGCCATAGCCGCTCTTTCTTTAATCATCGGGGCCACAATACCACTTAGTGCGTCACGAGCACCGAAGGCACCGGTACGCTCGTTCTCACCCTTTATTCTTTGAAGGAGAGTGTGAGTTCTTTTGAGTTCTTGGTTTCTTTCAAACAGCGCCTTCTTTTCGACACCGGTCATTTCCGAAACCATCTGTGAGTCTGCCAAAAATTGTCGAACAAGGGCATCTTCCTTGAATGACTTCTTGTTCATGTACAAGTTCTTAGCCAAATCAACCAATTCGCTTTGAAGCATGACTTCTTGTCTTGCTATTTTGACTCTTTGCATGGCGCTTTCAGCACCATACTTGTTTTCGTTTCGTTGCCTAACAAGCATAGTCCCCATGCGATATTTTGCTTCGGCCAATTGGTCTTCAATTTCAACTCTTTCTTCACTGAGTTCGAGTAGTCGCTGTTGTATAGGTTCCTCTTCACGGAGAAGTGGGGCCATTTGGAACTGAACAACTCTTCTGTTCTCAATAGCCGCATTGATTTTTTGTTGGATATACTGCTGGCCTTTGAGGACATCTGTTTGGTACGCAGTGGCTTTCATACCAAAGGCGAGGTGATTTGCTTGCTTGCTGTGTAGGTGCTCGTTAGCGACAAGAATACCATGCAGTTGCTTTTGAATCGAAGTGAACATCTCGAATCCAACGCCGAGAGTACGAATACCAAGACCCAATTTGATTGCGCCACCCATCACTTTGAGATTTGCTGACAAACGACCTATTGCGTTGCCCATTGGACCAAGACCTCTTGTCACTCGCTCCGTGACTTGTAGCATCTCATTTTCTTTTTCAACAAATGCTATGGTCGTTGGGATTAAGCCTTCGCCAATCTTGGCTCTTAGCAGTTCGTGTTCGTTCCTCACAATCTTAAGTTGATTTGCTTGGTGGTTAAGAGCCTTACGAGCCTGTCCCAATGCCGAGTCAAACCCTGCGGTACCATCTGCGGCCAATTGTACTGCACGGTCATAGTTCTCCATCAACTTGATGAAACGAACATAGTGTCGGTTTCCAGCAAGAGTCTGTGCGATATTCTGCTTGACAGCAGGTGTAAGTTCGTCCCAACCCTTGCGCTTGAGTTCTTCCATGACTTCTTGCATGGTCTTCATTTGTTTTGTGGCACCCTCACCCTTAGTCAGTTCATAACCAAGTGCTTCGATTTCAGTTCGAGCGCCGGAGATGTCACCACCAAGACGAGCGTACATCATACGCAAGGCACGACCGGCAGTCCCTTGTTCTTCACCGGCTTCGAGTAGGACAGCAGATTGAGCGGCCATGAACTCAAACGAGTCACCGACCAACTCACCCTGTGCGGCGAATGTACCCATGACACGAACCAAGTCGCCTTCAAGGGCAACCGAGCGGTTAGCAATGGTGTTCAGTGCGTCGAGTGCTTCGGCACCCTCAGTCACGAGGATATTCTGCTGTTCCTGTAGGCTCAATCGCTTGAATTGCTCTTGATTAAGTTCACCAAAGAGCATACCTGTCTGCTGGTGTAGTTGAATAATACCACGCTGTGCTTCCTCAGCGTTAAGGTCCGAGATTTCGGAAAGAGTAAATGCCAATTCAGTGAGGATTCCGACATTCGCACGACCAATCAAGTTGGCTACTTGGGATGCACGAGAACCTGCGGCCAGTGCTTCTTCTGCGGTCATAGCGAAGCCCATACCGAGTTCGACCACGCTATCTCGCATGGTGTCAACATCAGCCGCTGACCCGAAGAACTTCTCGAACTCAATAGAGGCAAAGCCAAGTTCTTGAGCCAAGAGTGAGGTTTCGTTGACCATCATACCGATGGCCTTAGACGCATCCTCCATTGGTTTCATAATGGCTTCTGCGGTGTCAATAGAAACCGCTTTCATCACGGTGTCAATTGCCTTCCTGTCCTTAATCAACTTCTCAGCGTTGAACTGAGCAACGATATTGAAAAAGACTTGGGATGCACCGATTCGAGTCATGTATCACACCCCCTGTTCTTTGACAGGTATGCCCCGTTGTTTCAATAATTCGACTACGGAGTTATCATCCATGCTTGCGCCACGGCGTTGTTTCTTGCGGGCTTCCATAGATGCCCCGTCCTTGCGAGCGGATGATTGGGACTCTTCTATGCCATCGTGGATGGTGTTGAGGCAAGCGAGGTCGTACTCCATCATTCTCCATCCCCCCTCTTGAGTGTATCTTTCGAGCAACACTGAGGGGAGGACTCCCTTGAATGATGAGCAAAGTGCCGGGGCTACCTTGCTCAAGAGTCCAAAGGGACAGCACCTTCCGGTGTGTCTTCTCCACCACGAACGAAGTCGAAAATTTCCATAAGGTCGTCACGGTCGATGAGGTTCATATCAACTTCATCAACAAGACACGATGGTACCATGTCACGGATTTGGTCTTCGATAGACGCACCAGCGTCTTCGAGAGCAACAAGGAACTCTTCCTGTTGTTCGGGGGTCCACTTGGTGTTATCCGGTCCAAAATGCTTGAACTTTCGGAAAGTCTTTGCGAGTAGGGTTTCGTACTTCAAGCGTTCCATACCGCTTGCTTGTCGGACCCAAATTTTCTTGCTACCAATATCAAATTGTTTTTTCATCACTGCCATTCTTCTTCACACTCTTCTTTGCTTTACTTGTCTTTTTCTTTGGCTTGACAGCCTTTGGAACTTCAACCACTTCTGGCTTAGGTTCCGGTACAGGTGCCTCGGGCACCATTCCCACACTATTTGGCTTAACGCCATGTAGGTTCTTGAGTTCGCTTCCTTTGATTGCTTTCATTCTCTTCATTTAATCACCTCATGGTGCGGCTTCGTATGTGATGTATGCAACAACTTGGTTGTTGAGTGCATCACGGACAATATCAATTGAAAACACCGTATCGTTGGCGCTTCTTGCCCTTAGTGCTGTTTGAAGGTCTGCGGCAACTGAAGCCATGTCACTGACAATCTTAATGACAGTCATTGAGGCTGGGTTTTGGATTGGGGATGCCAATTAAATCACCTCAAAGTGCGGAGTATCGTTCGCCGGTTTTAGCACCAGCGTTGCCGGTGTTGGTTAGAATCATCTTTGACATGGTACCGGTGCTTTGGTCAAGCAATCCAACAAAGGACATGCTGAGTGTTTCGGTGTCACGGCCCGACACATTGGATGTAGGTGCTTCCCATCGCAATTTTTGGACTTGGATTTCTAATGAACTGCTTCCACTAACGAACTTCAATTTGAGAGCAGGGAAGGTACCGTCACCATCAAAGATAGCGCCGCCAGTACCGAGTGCTGTGTCGTATGCTGGGTCGTCTGTAGCGCCCGTGTCGTGTGCTGTAGAGAACTCAACAGTACCCATGATTTCCCTCATCTGTGGGAGAGGTTGTCGGACATAGGTTCGGTCGCCAATAGAGCAAGCCGCATCTGTGTCGAGGTTCATGTTGAAGTCAAGACTGATTGATTGGATTCGAGTGCTGGCCACTTCTTGTGAACCTGCTGTCGAAAAAGACACTGTGCCTTCTGCGAAGTGGAAGCCATCAACTGTGTCACCGAAGAGCGTTGGGTTGAGAAGGGTAGCCGTTGCTGATTCGGACTTGCCAGCGAATGATGCGCTGATTGTTGCGTACTCACCTTGGGATGCGCTGAACGAAAGGGTTTCGACACACATACCTGTGTAGGTGTGTTCCTTTTCTTCACGACCCACTTCCATGGTAAATGATGGGAGAACTTGGTCGACAGCCTCTTTGAAGGTGTGGACTTTAGCAGACTGCACATAGCCAGCGGAGTCCGGTGGGTTGCTGGTGTTGTCGCCGTAAATACCATAGATACAAAGGCCGAGGAAGTCGTCTGGTTGCATAACCATGTCGATGCTTCCACTCGAGTACTCCTTACCGTTCACGGACTTTTGTGCACCGAAGTGACTCATGTCTGCTCGGGTCAAGAGGTCAAATTGGTATTGAATCGACTCACTGTCAACTTCTCCGCCAATTCGAGCGTCACCGGCGGCTGATGCTACTCCGTAGGAGCGAACGCCAGTGGATGTAGTGTGTTCGGGGGTCAATGCGACATATCGTTGTTTGAGATTGGAAGCCATAAAGGTTCACCTTAGTAGAGGCTACTTGCGGCTTATCACTTAAGGGTTTCACCTGTGAAGCATATTTAGCCGTCGCATATAGGTCACTTCCAACCTATGAACACACACAACTTCATCATCATCCATCTTGGTGTCGAAAGAGATTGTGTAGTCGGTTAGACTGTCAGTGTTGCCGAGCAAACCGGTGTTGGTGTATAGTTCGTCAAACGCATCTCCAGCAATCTCAAGTCCCATGCGGTACGAGTTCTTGTAGTCAGTACCACGAGTGGTGATGAATAGAATCACCGAGTAGTTCTGTTCGATTCGTGTGCCACCAAGAGTGGTGAACGACGGTGACTCCAACTGCCTAAGAATGACATGGATTGACGGCTGTGGTATTCGTGTGACCATCTGCGATGAGATGTCATACCCATAGAGGATTGATGCGTCCGACACTTGGTTCTTGAGATAGAATCGCTTGCTATCCCTTAGCAACTCGACGATTGACAGCGCCATTCTCATTAGGCTGTCGGTGACAAAGGGTGAGGTGGACATCTCGTCGGGGTCAAATGCACCATAGGTTGTGCAGTACACATTGTTCCAAATAATAGTGCCGCTGTCGTTGCCCCACTTGATTGCCTTGGATGAGCCACTTGCTCCTGTGACCTGTAGGTAGTTGACAGTCCCGCTGTCGTCTTCGATTATCTCCCGGCAGTACATGGTGGCAGTGCCCGTTGAACTAAGGGTTAGCCTAACCATAATTGGTACTGCGTCAAAAGCATCAGCCTGTCCCAAATCAAGGTCGGTTATTGTTGCGCTTGTTGCTCCAACAAGCCTTAGCGTCTGCAAATCTCCAGTGGCTTGCACTTGTGCTTTGTGGGTACCGTTATCGAGTTCCATAAGAACTGTGCCGTCTGCTGACACACTGGTCATTTTGAAGCACGCTATGATAGTGTAGGCATTGCTGGTAGGGGTGATTGACCACTCTTGCCCAGCACCTGCGAGAATCTGCCATGAACCACTGACCTCACTACCGGAACTGCTATCGCCGGCGGTTCTTGTGAATGAGGTGTTATCGTCACCGTATTCTGTTAGATTTGACGGGTCGCCCCCATTCATTCTGCTGGTCCAAAATTGTGTTGTTGTTGCTATACTCATCCGAATGCCTCCCTAAGTGCATCTGCTATTCTTTGCCCTATCTCGGGTGTGGCCTTTTCTTCTGCTCTTGTGAGCCAGCCTATTGATTTGAAACCGGGGTGCGTCATGTTATTTCCTTTGGCGTTAATAAAACCGCCCTCACCAGCACCACTACCCCACGAGGGGCTGTTTGTGATTGACTTGAATGTGAATCCGTATTGGTAGGGTCGAACGCCATTCTCGAGAATGAGCGCCAATTTACCACCACGAGAACCTTCCGGTCCACCGGAGTCCATAGGGTCAGCCCCAAACCTAACAACTATGTTGTCGGCGGAGTCGCTACCCATCTCTACAGCGATGGAGTCGGCCACCCTTTGACCCATGTATCTTTGACGGGGGGACACAGCGCCTTTGATGTATCGTTGTGTGCTTGTTGCTTCTTCTCTTAGCGCATCCTTAATGGCGTTTGCTATGACCATGGGCGCTTCTTTTTTGAGCCTGTCCATGGCGGCATTGAGTTGCTCGTCCTTTATCGTGGCAGACACACTACCGAGTCCAGATGAAAGGCTGATTGAGTATGCCATATCAACTCACCGTTCCCAAATGAGCGAGTCGTTGGAGTTCACCATTTCCTCTCATTCGGAGAACATTGGAGCGGATTGCTTCAACGCCGGATTGATGGAATGCTGAATCATCCTCGAGATAAATTGCAGAAGCGAGGTCGGCGCATATCTCTTTGAGAACTGCGGCCATCTCCCCGCTTGCCCCGGTCGGTGCGGCCCTACCGTAGTCACGGAACTCTTGGTTGATATTGATTGTCGCTCGGCTAATCGCACTTGTTATGCGGGTGGCGGCTCTCGCTTTTTGAGCGGAGTCAAGGCCAAGGCGAATAGACACATCAGTGTTTGTGCAGTAGGTCATATCACATGACCCCCTGTACATCAACGCCAAGCGAAGCGAACAGGGCGATAGCGGCGTACTTCAAGTACTTAGCCATGGTGGACAGTTCAAGGACTGCTTGCTCAAGCAAGCGTGTTCTTTCTTCCAAAGAGTCGAGTCGCTTCTCATTGTCCATCTTCAATCACCTGCTTTGCTTCTTCAAGGCGGGAGATGAGGTCGGCTTTTGTGCCGTCAACGGCAAGCCCATTTTCATTAGCAAGAGCAATCAGTTCGCCCTTTTTCATTTTCTTCATTGCTGATGGGGATGGCAACTTATCAACGAGTTCCTTTAGGTCGTCGGCCAACTCCATGACCTCATCGAGTGTGATTTTACCATCAGCCATCAATTTTTTGTATGCTTTGTACCCAGCCAGACCAAGACCAACGGCGATGGCGGCGAGCAAGATAATCATTTCAGTGTCCATATTATTCACTCCTTGTATTCGATTTGCTTAACTGCTGATGTCGGAATGAATGAAAACGGCTTGTCTTCACCTATCCTATATACGGCATAGCCATGGTCCGTCTTTTCAATGTTCACATTGGTGTAGCACCTTTCCGGGGGTAGGTACACAATTTTGCCTTTTCTTTTACTCACTCTTCTCACCTGTTATCAAGTCTTTCTTTTTTTTCTTTTCTTCTGCGTCAAGTTCTTTCGATTTAGCGTCGAACCATGTGTCAAGTAGGGTACATCTTGTCATTTTATTCACCTCATGCTGAAAGACCAAGCGATTGCAGGGCCGCTATAATACTATCAATACTTTGTTGCAGTGCTAACTCATTTGCTGTTGCTGTGCCGGGATTAAATCCGAAAGCCATTGGGTCTTGAGCACTTGGTTGGGAAGCGGCGGTAGCGCCGAAGAAACCGATTTGAATTGCCCCACTTTCGGAGTTGCCAACACGCTTTAATTCAATCAATTTTTTAGATGAAGGGACGAATTGCGTCGAGATGTTCCCTAATGCAATATCAAATTGTCCTCCGTCACGCTGTCCCATTTGCCAAACGGGATTGTCAAGTGTCGAACCATCAGTAGGGCTTGTGTTGTCATTCTGTATTAGGATATGGCCGAAGCGGTTGAAAAGCGTTTGACCTTCGCCATGCTCAAATTTAACCGAGTAGTTGCTGTTGTCCGAATGCACATGGAGGTCATAGTCGGGGGATGCTTCGTTAATTCCTACACGGTTGTTGACTGTATCAAGGGTGATTGGAGCCACTGAACCACCAGAAATAGTGGCCCATGAAAGTACGCCGGAACCGTTGGTTTGGAGTACTTGACCGTTTGACCCATCAACTCTCGGTGCAGTACCGGGGAATGTTAAAATCTCCTTTGTTTGACCCCACCCGTCTTGCACATCTTCTTCTCCGCTACGGAAGAACAAGGGTACTGTATCAACGGACTGTGAGCCACTTGACGACGAAGAAAATATCTGCCATGCTCGATAGTTGTCACTCCAACCTTTCAAGGTCATAACCGAGTCCCAAGAGTTCGGTGAACCTGTAATGTCGTCTGTGAAATCAAATGACACCGCTTTGTCGGTGAACTCGTTGGGGTGAACATCGCCATCATCCCTTGAATCACGAATGCGAAGTTCGTTCACTCCACCATCCCGACCGACTAACACGCCTTGACCCCGAATCCATTCCTTGACCTCGGTGAAGGTGATTTTCCTATTGGTCCCATTAGCCCCATCGTCCAAGAGTAGGAGGTCAGCGTCGGCTATTGCAGTGTTGGCGGTCAAGGCTGAAATATTAACATCTGCGGCTGATTGCAGGGCGGTATCAGCCAATGCACCTTGAGCCGCAGTAGCATAGTCGGATGCGGCAAATGCTTTGACTTCTGCGAGGTTGGTGACTTCGCTATCCATAAGCGCACCTGCGGCTGTGACATTAGCAGTATCGGTCACATCTGCCGATGCCTCAATAGCATCTAATTTTGTTTTGTCAGCACCCGACATAGAACCTGCGGCACTTGTTGTGGCCGCACTAAGACTTAGTGTGACTGCTCCCGAAGTTGCGCCGCCTGTTATTGGGGCGTTTGTATTGACTGCTGTTATATCTCCACCGCCGCCGCCACCGCCACCTACTTCACTTGCGCCGAAGTACAATTTATCGGAGTCGCCGCTGTTGACCCATAGAGTCTTAGCGGCTACATTTCCGGGGTTAGAAGCAACAGAAGTGAACTCCATACCGGTCGGGTCAATAAGACCAGTGACTGTCAATTTACCATCAACAAGCAGGGTGGATGTCCCACTCGCCCATGTCAATTTAGAATCGGATGAAAAGGTACCAGCACCGTTGGATATTTGCACCCGTCCCTTGGCCCCATTTGACGGTGTGATTGGGAATGAATCGGAGAGCACTGACACATACACACCATCCGACAGTTGCGAGAAGTTCCAAGCGCCCTTAATCAGCGGTCGTCTAACAGAACAGATTGTACTTGTAGTCCCTGTGTTGACAGTTGTTTGGCCTCGGAGAACGGCCCCGCTTTCAACAGTTAGACTGTTGACTGACAGTGTTCGGTCACTTGGTATCAGTGTGACATGACCCGCAGTACCCGGTGTTCGTATGATAAGATTGTAGAACTTTGAAACAAACGCACCACTGCCGTAGGAGGTGTCGCCACTGATTGGTAGCGGCCAATTGTTGTTATCTGGCGCAAAGGTAAAGGTACTGAGCCCTGTGTCGAATGTGTTTAGATTTAGTTGGAAGTTGCTGGTCTTGGTGATGTCAAAAACCTTGCTTGCATTTAGGGTTGGTGATGCCGCGGGGGATGTGTTAGGGGCAAAGGTACAGGACGCATCCAATCGTAGCGTTCTCATTTCCACACTACCATGTTGGTCTGTGGTAGGGGCATAGTATTCTGGGCTAAAATTAGTGCTGGTACCAACCACAATAGGATAAGGCCCATCATCGAAAAGAACCCTGTCACTAACCCCGGTGTCGTATTCGTAGGTTAGGTCGTCTACATTTTCAAGCACAGCACTTTCGCCATTGAAGACATAACGATTGCTGGCATCGGGCGGGGAGCCCACGAACTTAATGGTTGCATTGGAACCACTTGTGTTAATTATTTTGGTGTTGAGTGTCAACTGCTTTGTGGTAAATGAGGCACTTATGTTGAGTGAGATGTCGGAGGTGATTGTGACATTTGCCCCAGCCGCCTCGGTTGCCAAAGAAGGACTCGCACTCACAGTCATTGTGTTGCTGGAAATTGTTAGGATTGTTCGGGGCTGATTGTTAGCGGCATCAACGGCTCCCGACACTGTGATGTACATACCAACACCGAACCCCAAATCCTCCCAATTAGAGTGGCTGTGGGTTATTGTGGCGGCGGCTGTGAAAGAAATGTCCGTAGAGGTCACTGTTGCGCTGTTGTAGCCACTCGATGTCTTTAGATGGGTTAGGGTAGTAGTGATGTCATAATTGCACTTAGCGTACCCTTTACCAGCCGTTAGCGATACTTCATCACCAAAGTGAATTGTGTCGTTTGTAGTAGGTGCTGTGGCGGAGCCGGAACCATCCGGGTTGGTATTCCAATTAGCAGTAGTAGAGGCGGCAGTAGCGGCACCAACAGCGACCCAATAAATATCTGCCATTTTTTATCACACCAAGCGAGTATTGCTACTACCTGTCGCAAAAGTCGCAGTGCCTTGTTCAGCAATCAACGCTATGGCCTCATCAGCCCGTTGCTGAAAGGTCACAATTTGTTGCTGAAACCGTCTGTCGTACACACTTTGCTGGTCTTCACTATAATAGGTCGGAACGGTATCAATTAGAATGTTAAGGCAGTCAAGGGCAACCAGCATTTTGATTGCCCCTTCCTTGAGGTCAGTGTCGACTGCCGACGACACATTGTACTTAGTACCACGAGCCATCTTGTTGACTTCGTTGGTCCGAATGCTTATCATCTCAGTGATAGTGCCATCATTCAAGCCTCTCGGCCTGTTGAGGACATCCCGAATGTTATCACTCGTCACTGCCATTAGATTCACCTATTCCCCATCTGTTGTTAAAGTCTTTTGGTACATCAAGCATGGTTGCACTTTTTGGCACATCCATCTGACGACCGATGATAAAGACCAGTTGGGTTTCGGCAATCATTCGAGCGAATTTACTATTTGGTACCCAATATAGGACACCATGTTCAAGCATAGTGGCTGGAGTATTGCCACCTCTCCGACTTGTTGGTATAGCCAGTCGGAAAAGGAAGCCCTTTCCACCATCCCAATACTCAAGCCTATGCTTAAGTTCGGTCATAGACCCGCCCTTGGGGACGGGAATATCCTTTGCTTTGAGTTGTTTAATGAGTTGCGCCTTATTCAAGAGCAACACCATCAAGCGATAACGCCGGTGATTTTGACGATGCGGTTGTTGGTACCAGCGGCGGCACCATCTTGCATTTCGTGAATCACTGAGCCCATGTAGGAGGTGAGTAGCCAAGAGTAGCCGACACCTTCGATACGAGTGAGTTCTGTTTCGGTGAATCCGTCACCGTTGTAGGTGAAGAACTCAGCAGTCTGCGAGCCGCCAATCAAGAGAAGAGCGTCCTTGCCGAGTGCTTTGCCGGTGTCGAAGTCACGAGTGTAGTACACCTTGAGGTTAATCATGGTGTTCAATCGCTCTTGGAGGGACTGTAGAACATTCGTGTAAAGACGAGTGTTCAACATTTGAGCACGGCAGATTGCTGGGAGGATGAGCGACAATGGTTCATTGCCGGACACACGAGCGTTTGCGAAGATTTTGTCCATCGAGTCGAGGATGTCTTGTTCTTCGTCTGCTCCACCTGCTCCCCAAACAGCAGTTGCGGCTTGGGTTTGACCAGCACCAGCAATCAACTTGCTTAGGATGTGGTTGTCGATGAGGTCAGCACGGGCTTGAACGATAGCCATTTGCTGTCGGTTCATGTTTTCCCATGTTTCTCCACGAAGTAGTGTGGAGTCGAGGAAGATACAGCGGCCTTGACCTTTCTCCAACTTAACGGAGTAGTTCTTGGTACCAATCTTGGTCGGGTCCACGACTGCGTTATCGTCGAGGGGGTAGGTGAATGTTCCTTCTGCACCTGTGTACCAAGTAAATTGGAGCCAAGGGACAGTTCGCACACCGACGACTTGAGTTCCGACTGCAATCGTTGTGGATTGTAGTTGGATAAAGTCACGGAGGGTTTGTTCGAG
>PDMW01004048.1_pt1 | contig 16499 bp, 25 predicted proteins | sample 1515511 | NCBI WGS metagenome assembly PDMW01 (sample SAMN07343023, study PRJNA328102) | Marine metagenome, whole genome shotgun sequencing project. | biome: marine; feature: bay; material: water; isolation source: viruses from water sample < 0.22 micron filtered, nuclease treated, low... ... | reverse complement strand
TATAAGTTAAATTTAAGTATATTTACAACCGCTAACAATTTATACAATGCACAACACAAAAATCAAAGACTTAAAAAACTCGTTATATTTGTTTATAACTATGCTCGTATTGGCTTGGTTGCAATTATCTCAACATTGTAATATTGTTAGCACGTATTCTCAATTAACATTGCAACCTTGCCTGTATGAGTAAAAAGAAGAGTTCATATAAAAAGAAGTTTAAAGGTGTTAGGTATATTGCCAAAGCACTTGTAAAGTATCAGAAAGGTAAATATTCTAATTACAATAAAGCCTTACCCGATGCTCGTAAATTCTTATCTGATTTAAAATCTAATGATGAGAAGGTAAATCTAAAAAACCTATGGAAGTATAGTCGTACTCGAAAAGGTACTTCTAAAAAAAGCACATCAGCACCCGATATAGACTCTAAGTTAAAACAACTATCATTCTATTTTGATTTGATGGATTATCCAACTTGGATTTTAAGAACTACAAATAAAGTTTATTTTACTTCAGATTTAATTCCCGATAATCTTCCTCCAATACAAGGGGGGTCTTCAATAGATTATAGCGTTTACTTTGCTCCGTATGTTAGCTTCATAAATAGTATGAAGAGTTTAACTGACCCTAATGATAATAGATATGAAACAGAGTGGTTAGTCACTTGTACTGAGCCATTCTTTAATAAGTCTAATAAGAGATGGGAAAGCAAGATAATATCTGTTGATACAAATGAAAATGAGTTTAATTATGGATTCAATCCATCAACTCCAAGTTTACTTGCTACTAAAACTAAACTTTCAGAGCCAAAAGAAGAGCCTAAGAAAGAAACAGAGCCAAAAGAAGAGCCTAAGAAAGAAACAGAGCCAAAAGAAACCGTATCTCAATCAAATGTAGAGCGTGTTAAAGAGATTAGAGGTCTTATATCAGATTACAGACAAGATGTTAAGGATGGTTTGCTTTCTAAAGAAGACTATAGAGAACTTGTAAAAGAATTAAATTCAAAATTAGATAGAGGTGGAAGTGTTTAAAAAATAAAGAATGAGAAAGTATGCAAAATTAGAATGTGATGTTTTACAATATTCCGAATTACAGGATATTCAAATAAACAACAACTCAATTACCAAAGAGCAATTTATTGGGTCTCGAAAGAAATTGTACAGTAACAATGAAATGATAGCCACAATGTCTATGTATAATGGTTTACAGTTAGGCGGTATATCTAAGAGTCAGTTTAATTCGTTTCTTGGGTCTTTTAACAAGCAGCTTTATAAGCAGTTTTTAAATAATAATGATTTATATGAAATCGACATTCCTTTTGAGGGTGCATCAAGGGATAAAAACTATGAATTTTATGATACTTTATCGGATGGTCAATATTTTTACAATATAGATTTAAAAAGTGCTTATTGGCAAATTGCTCATAAGTTGGGTTATTTAAACGATAAAATGTTTCATAGGTATTTTATGTCGGATGAGTACAAAATGGCTAAGAGGCTATGTATTTCGTTTTTAGCAAGGAAAAATAAGATGGTTTATTATAAAAATAAAAGTAAAGCAACAATTCAATGCAATACAGGGGTATTTCAAAAGGTTTACGATAATATACGTCATTGTTTGTATTCAACTATGGTTGACTCTATAAAAGACGATACTGAATGGCTTGAGTATAATATTGATGGAGTAACTGTGACTGCAAAAGATGTAAAGCAAATTCAAGATTATTTTAATGAATTAGATTTAAAGTTCAAAATAACTGAATGCAGAAAAATAGACAGGTCAGATTATTTTTATGGAACTACTAAACGAAAATTTAAAAACAGATAAGTATGAAAGAAGAACAAACAAGTAAAATTAGACAGAGTTCATTTAGCAATGAATGGACTAATCCTTCGGGTGGTATAACATACTATTTCGATTTAGAATTTGAAAATGGAGATAAAGGTAGTATTGGAGTTACCGATAAAAATTCAAGTAAGGTTATTGTAGGAAACAATTTAACTTACACAATCATTAACAATAAAATAAAAGTATCGCAAATGTCGAACAGTACACCTCAGAAAAATTATTCAAATAATAGAAACTATTCTAAAAGTAAAAATCCGCAAGAACAATATTTAGGTTTTACTTGGGGGTATGCAAAAGATTTAATAATTGCGGGTAAAACAATGGAAGATGTTGAAGAACTTAATAAGGTCGCAAGATATATTTATGACCAAATAGGGGATATGTTAAACAGTAATCAATAAAACAAATATAGTATGAGCAGTTTATTATCAATTAGTATCAAGAGTAAAGATGGAAGCTATAAAAGCTACACAATTAGTATTTCAGATGAGACCAATCAATATGGTCAAAATGTTGCAATGTGGATAGAACAATCAAAAGAAGAGAGAGAAAACAAAAAACCGAGAACGTATATTGGTAACGGTAGAGTAGTTTGGACAGACAATAAAATAAATGTTGCAGAAAAAACACTTCAAGAAGGTCACGAGTTTGGAGAATCTAAAGAAAAATCAAAATCAGAAGAAAAAGAATCAGATTTACCATTCTAATTTTTTTTGTTAAATCTAAGTAGCTGGAAAGCAACAAGTTAAGTATTATTTCAACATTTTTTTTGAATTTATTTTAGCTTGTTGCTTGTTTTTTAACTTAACTATTGTATATTTGTGCAAGAAACATTTAAAAAATAACAGTTATGCAATTAGAAAACAACACAGTACACAAAGCGGGAAACCACCTTGTAAGTATCGGTAGAGATGGTCATCAGTTAGCAATACAGTCCTTAAATACGGGAGAATGGATTGAACTGAAAAGAACTAAAACCAATAAGCGTTTGAGAAAGATTAAGCGTGAATTTAAGTTATGGTTATGCGATACCGAGAAATTCTTTTTTGAAAGAATGAGTAAAGAACAACAACTTATAGTTATTGATATTTTAAAAGGTAAATAATAGAAACAATTAAAAGTATGCAAACAGAAAGACCACAATTAGCAGTAGTAATCAAAGGTTACTATGATACAAAGGACAACGAAGCCTTTGGAATTTATTTACTTGATACCAAGAGTGTTTATATTATTCCGTGTGAAAAAGATATTCTTAGCGAAGACGAATCATTTGATTGCTTGGGAGATACAATCAATTCTTTTAAAAACAAAGGGTATGAAATAAAATATGATATAAGCGAAAACACTAATATAGATATTAGAACCAATTACCCAACATTACGATAATATAATCCTAAATAAAAAACAGTATGCAAAATTCAACATTGGAAAATAAAACGATTAACGAAAATTACGAAGTAAACAGAATCTTAAAAATGACTGACCTTGATTGGGAAGTTAGAAAAGAAGACCTTATAGCTATGCCATCTAATTTAGAAACTCCTTGTGCGGGTCTTTTTAGACCCGATACCGATAAATATTTAGGGGTAGTTTCTAAAAGATATGTGGTATATCAAAACCGAGAACTTGTAGATACAATTATGGAAGCTGCTAAAAACTTTGACTTAGAAATTGTTAAAGGTGGTTATCTGTACGAAGGAGAGCGTGTATACCTTCAATTAGAACTACCTAATATATATGTGGGTAATTCAGAAGTAAGAAGATATATAACGGCTATGAATTCGCACAATGGTAAAGGCTCTGTTGTATTTGGTGCAACAAATGAAATATTGAATATGACCGAAACAGGTATTGAATCAAAAAAGTTCTTTCAAATATTTAAGGAGATGGATAAATTTCGCCATACTTCATCAGTACATACAAGGGTTAATAATGCAATTAAAGGTCTTTTTGGTTCTATAACTAAAGAGAATCAAACAACTATACTTATGGAAAAAATGTCCAAAGTAAAAGTTAAAGATGAAGTATTACGTGAAATAATGTTTAAGTGCTATAAAATTGATTTAAACAAGTCTATTTCAGAATTGCCTACTCGAACTCAAAATAGAATTAAACAAGCATCTTCAATATTAGATGGAGAGATAAAAAAGCAAGATGGTTCAATGTGGGGATTGTTTCAAGGTGTTTTAAAAAATACTGAACTTAATAGTCCTAAAAAGAACACTATTGATGATAATGTTTATGCGGGTAGCGGTAGAGCAATAAATATGAAAGCATTTAATGTTATTAAAGACTACATTAACACTACAATATAAACCAAAATGCAAAGGGGAGTATTAGCTTACTCCCTTTTTTAACACAATACATATGTCTAAACAAAAAAGTTTATTTGATAGCAACGAGTTTAAACCAATTCCTAAATCTAAAAAAGAAAAAAACCCCAAAAAAACTAAGAAGCAAATACAAAAAGGGAAACAAGATTTTTTAGATGAACTTAACAATGTAAATTCGCACAAACCTAATGCCGTACAAAATTGGCAAGATTTAGTTTTAGAAAAAGTAAAAGAAGAACCATATACTTTAGAAGATAATTTAGATTTTAAAAAGGAACTTAAAGAACTTGATAAGGAACTTGAGCAAGATTTAAAAGATGGTATTTTATTGCAAGATGATTTTTCAATAGAAGATAGTGTCTTGATTATAAAGAATCATCAAGAACAAGTTAAATTAAATATAAAGAATCTTGCAAAAACAATTATAGATACTAAATGGAGTCAAGACATAAATCCGAATAATATCGAATTATCATTTAAAGTTGATTCAAATGGATTTTACAAATATAGTTCAATAGTATGTATAAGTAATTACGGTGTTAGATTTAGAGTCGTTTTAAGCGATGTTTTAGATAAGTTGAATAAAATACCATTTGAATAATGATAGATAGCGGTAATGAATGGGATTGGGAGTCCAAATACAAATACGATATATTTAATAAAGCATATAAAGAAATGAAAGCTAAAAATATAAAAATCGGATATTTAGGAGAAAGCATAAACGGAATAATTGTTTCCGACAAAAAAAACGATGTTTGTGATACAGAAGCATCATTAGAACAGTTAAAAGAATTACTGTCAATTTTTAAAAATAACAATATCTAAAAAAAATGAAATCAAAAGAAAGAAGAATTACGTTAACTGAATTTAAGAGTTTACGCACAAAGATGAAATTTTATAATCTTAAAGAAGGTTACATAGGAGAAGTAGGTAAAGTAATGACATTGTTTATTTCAGAATGTGAAAGGGCAACGGCAAAAATTACTTTAAACGATATTGAAGATGCAATACAAACATTAGAGTCTAAAGAATTAGAAGTATATGATAAATGAAGTTATATCAATTTTAGTAATGGATAAGATATTTAAAGAAGTAGATATTAAACTATCATTCGGCTCTATGCAATTTTATCAAAACTGCCTAAATCATCATTTTGCAAGTAAAGAAGAAGAACTTGTAAATCTTAATGAATTTTATATAAGCTATGACAAATTAAAGAATCTTGAAAAATATAAGTTGCAACTTACACAACTTGAAGAGGCAAAACTTATTGTACTTGAAAAGGATAATATATTATTTCTTAATGTATGGTCTAAACACTTGCAACTTTATAGATTTAAAAATAATATACATAAGTTGACTTCAGTAATGGAGTACCAAGAAAATATGTATAATTCTCATTCTTTAGTAGAAGCAGTTGCAATGAAAAACAGAATAAAGAAAGAAGAAGTTAATCAATTACTTCAGTTATTCTTTTCAGAACAAAATGGTATAGGTAAGGAATATCAAAATGAAAGTGAATGCCGTAAGCATTTTATTTATTGGTCTAATAACAACATAAATAAAGTCGTAAAAGTTAAAGTAAAAAGTAAAAGTCAAATTTTAGGATTAAACAATGGCAAATAAAAAATATATAAAAAAAGAGGAGAAGTTGTTGCAGATTTATGATAATGTGTTGCCTCCTAATGCAGAAGATATTGAAAAGACCGTACTTGGAACTATACTAATTGAAGGAGAAGCTATACATAGAGTTGCAAGTGAACTTAAACCTAACTTGTTTTTTAATGTGCAATGTCAAAAGACTTGTGAAGTTATATTACATTTATATAACAATAATAAACCAATAGATATTGTTACAGTTAGCCAAAGTGCTCGTTCTTTAGGTTTGTCAAATGAGGCTTCCCCTCCGTTTATTTCAAGTTTAACTACTCATATTGCTTCGAGTGCCCATTTTGAAACTCACTTTTTTATTTTGAAACAATATGCTCTTAGAAGAATAATGATAGGGGCTTGTGGAAAAGGAATAAGAGAAAGTTATAATAATGAGAAAGACGTATTTGACTTAATAAACGAAATTCAAAATGATATAGATGCTGCCATAAAAGGTATTGCTAATTATGAAATAAGTAAAGTGGGCAGTATTCACGAGAGTATTATTGAAAAATCAATAGAGTTAGTTGATAGTGATTCAAAGAGTGGTGTACCTACAGGGTTAAACTTATTAGATAATGTTACTAATGGTTGGCAAGATTCTGACTTAATTATTTTAGCGGGAAGACCAAGTATGGGTAAAACTGCGGCTGCAATTAGTATGGCTTTATATCCCGCTATTAGAGAAAATATTGGAATAGGTATTTTTTCACTTGAAATGTCGAGTAGTCAACTTACATCAAGAATGCAAAGTATACTTAGCGGAGTAAATGTAGGTAGAATTGTAAAGAAGCAATTGGATATTGATGAAATAGAAAGAATTAGAGGTCTTGCAAAAGAATTGAAAGATGCTCCTATATATATAGACGATACTCCAAACATAAGTATTCAAGAATTTAAAGGTAAAGCAAGAAAGTTGGTTAAAGAGTTTGGTTGTAGATTGATTTTGGTAGATTATTTGCAACTTATGAGAAGTGGTATGAAAACTCAAAGTCGTGAACAAGAGATAGCAGAAATAAGTAAAGCCTTAAAAGCGGTTGCAAAAGATTTAGAAGTTCCTGTAATCGCATTATCTCAACTTAGTAGAGCCGTAGAGTCAAGGGGTGGAGATAAAAAACCTGTTTTATCAGATTTAAGAGAATCGGGTCAAATAGAACAAGATGCAGATATGGTGTGTTTTTGCTACAGACCCGAATACTATGATATACAAGATTATGAGGTGGGCAATGAGCATTTTAATACTCACGGTTTGTTTTTACTTTTGGTTGCTAAACACAGAAATGGAGAACTTGGAGAGATACCATTAAGATTTATTCACGAACAAACAAAACTTACTAACTATTCTAATTCTAATTTTGACCCTGTTCAGCCTAATAAAGATTTCGATAAAAAAAATAGTACATTTGTACAAGAAGAAGTAAAAACAGATGTTTCTGAAAATTTTTGGAATAATGATAATTCTTCAGAAGAGATACCTTTTTAATTATGATGAACCAAGAAATAATAACAAATTCAAATGCATCTGTTCAAGATGAAATTATGGATTTTATTATAGATATAGTAAAAGGGTATTTTGACTGCATAGATGATTATCATATTGTCAGAACAAGAAAAAGAAGCATTGTTTACCCAAGACAGATTGCAATGTATTTAATGAAAAAATATACAAATAATGTAACATTAGGAGTTATTGCTAAAAAGTTTGGAAATAAAAATCACGCAACAATAATTCACGCTATTAAAAAAATAGATGGATATATACAATTTGATAAAAAAGAAAAGAAGAAAATAGCTGAAATAGAAAAAGTAGTAAAATTTAAAACTAACGCCATATTAAACAATGTAGATATATTTAAGAGTTACTACTATATTGATTTAGCTAATTTTTATTCTATAAAAATGAAAAATAATAAAAGTGTATTACTTGTTGGTTTTGAAAACGATGAGTTTGAAGATTTTGTAAATAGTATAAAAAATGTAGAAGAGGTTAAAGAGCACAATGAAACAGGAAAATACATACTCGAAAAAAGGCAAAAAAATGGAGAACAAAAAGAAGGACAAGGAGAAGTTGCATAGTAATAAGATTAGACAGATTTTACAAGAAACAGGAATGTCTCAGCAAGAATTAGCTGATTTATCACTTGATGGCAATGCCGCACATTTATCAAGAATAATAAACGGGCAAAGAAGGTGCATAAGTTTACCGATTGCAATTAAAATTTCAAGAGCATTGAATAAACCCGTTGAAGAGGTATTTATTTATAAGCCTTTGACAATTTAAAACAAGGATTAACAAAAACAAACAGATATGAAACGATTATTTACAAAAATTGCAAAATGGTTGGGTTTTTTTAAAACTCCAAGAGTTACGAAAGTTGAACAGAAAAAAGTTGATATTTTTAAAGGAAGAACTAAAGAATGGGATTCTGAAGTCATAGTTAAAACAAAAAAACTACCTAAAGATGCAAACGATATTCAAAAGTTAGATATAAAATACAACAACTCTAAATCAGTTTACAGGGACAGTAAAGGTCGTTACGCAAGTCGAAACAAATAGTATGAATAAAAACAAAGTAGAATTTACAAAAGATACTTTTGATGAGTATTTAAGCAAAGATAGTGTTAGTGCATCAGACTTAAAGACCTTTTTAAAATCTCCTCGTTTATATTTTTATGAAAAGAACAGGACAGAGCCAAGACCCGATAAAAGACATTTTGCGGTAGGGTCAGCATTACACGAGTATATAATGGAAAGAGAAAATTTTAATAATAACTTTATTATATCTCCAAAGTTTGACCGTAGAAAAAAGCAAGGTAAACTTGACTATGAGGAATTTGTTTTAAAAGCACAGGGTAGAACTATTATAAATATCGAAGAAATGGATATGATTAAACAAATGTCCGTTAATGTGAAAATGAACAAAACATTTATGGAGTTTTTTGAGGGTAGTGATTATGAAGTTAGTTGCTATACCAAAGATGATAATACGGGTTTAGATTTAAGATTAAGACCCGATATATTGCCAATAAATAAAAGTGCCATTGTAGATATTAAAAGTTGTTTAGATTCTTCTCCAAATAAGTTTAAATTCGATGTTCATTCCTATGGATATGCTTTAAGTGCAGCATATTATATGGACTTTATTGGTAAAGAAAACTACGTTTTTGCAGCTATAGAAAAAAACCCTCCTTATCAATCATCTATGTATGTTTTAAGTGATGAAATAATTGATTACGGAAGGCATCAATATCGTATGGGTCTTGATTTATTAAAATGGAGCAAGGAAAATAATTATTGGTGCGACTACATTGAATTTGAAATTTTAAAGGAAAGCTATTTATTAGGAGACATTACAGATGTAATTGATAAAATAGAAAAATCAGAACTTATAAACACGTTACATTAACTAAAATAAAAAAATGGAAGCACAACAAATTAAAGAATATATAAAAGAAAGGGTTGAGGGTAATAATGATTGGACAATGTTTGCAGATGGTTTTGATGAAGCTATTTTGGGAGTAGACAGTTCTAATGAAAGGGTAATTTATTCCTATAAAAAATGTCTTGAAATACTAATGGAGCGAGATAATATGTCTAACGATGAGGCAATAGAGTTTTTTGCATTTAATGTAATTGGAAGTTTTATTGGCGAAAAGACCCCTATTTACTGCTATGATTTATTCCTATAGTTTTAACTGTAAAAAATAAATATATATTTATGAAGTTTCTGAAAAAAACAAAATATTACGAGGGTATAGTATATGAGTGGAACTTACCGAGTGGTTTTAGTTGTCCTTTTGCTTTAGAATGCTTAGTAAAAGTAGACAGGGTAAGTGGTAAATTTGATAATAAAAGTAATGCCTACAGATGTTACTCAGCAATGCAAGAAAGATTTCCCGCAGTACGGGAGCATAGATGGAAAAACTTTGATTTTTTACGTGATGGTGGAATACCCGAAATACCAATAAAAGCAAAACACATAAGAATACATATGAGTGGGGATTTTTACTCGCAAGATTATTTTGATATGTGGCTTAAACTATGTGAACAACATAAAGAAATTGAGTTTTGGGCTTACACTAAGAGTATTAACTATTGGGTTAATAGATTAAACGAAATACCAAGTAATTTGGTTTTAACTGCAAGTAGAGGTGGTAAAAACGATAACTTGATTGAAAAACATAATCTTAAAAATGTAGAGATAATTAAGACAAAAGAACAAGCTAATGGAAGACCAATAGATGAAATGGATATACAGGCAAGAATACCAAACGTGAACTTTTGCCTAATAGATAACTTTGCAAAATAACAAACAATAAAAATAAGCATATGAAACCTTTAAAAAGTTTAAAAGATTTAAAATACGGAAAAGTAAGTAGAGAAGACCTATCGTTATTCTTCACTATTTACTTTTGCCTAATAGTTGACTTTGCAAAATAACAAACAATAAAAATAAAAATATGAAACCATTAAAAAGTTTAAAAGATTTAAAATATGGAAAGGTAAATAGAGAGAACCTTTCATTTCTAATGAATCAAGATGATGCATTGATAGAAATTGTAAGTAAGTTCAAGGATTTACCATATCCCGATACCAAAAACACTAAAAAAGAAGTAGAAAAAATAATTTCAATTCAGAAGACAATAATGCGTAGTGAAAATTGGGATGATTATTATGATTTTTGTAAAAACTGTGATGAGGATTTACACGAAGTAATTTCTGATTTTCTAAGTGCTATTGGAATTGAAGTATCTGCTGAACTTTTAGAAAACTTTAATGATGAAATTGGTATGATAATAACTTCATTAAAGAAACACTATAATAGACCAAGACCATTTCAATTCGCTTATTATTCCGAACAAGAACTTAATCCTTTTGAAACAGTAACAGGAAACTCTCCATCATACCCAAGTGGTCACGCTTGTCAAGGTTGGTTTACCTGTTTATATTTTGCTAAGAAATATCCTAACAAAAAAGATGAACTTATAAGATTAGCTAAACTGATTGAAAATTCACGAATAATTTTAGGAGTACACTACCCTTCGGACAATGCTTTCGGAAGACAGATAGCCGAAACTATTGTAAATATAAATGGATTTGAAGATATAATATGAAAAGTTTTTTAATATTTATTGGTGGTATAATTATATTTCCGTTTTTATCCGCTATTCTCTTTATACAAAACTCTTATAGTAAAAGAGTAGATAAAAAGCTATTTAAAGCACTTTGTGAAAAGTACGGTCATAATTGGGTTATATATTACTTTGATGATAAAGAGCATCAGAAAAATATTAGAAAGTGTATGAGATGTTCAAAAACAATAACTTTTAAATCAGATAAAAATGGCTGAAAGAATAAGAAAATCATTTGGCTCTTGTCATATAAATGATGGTATAGTTGTTGAATACAATGAAGAACTACCTTACGATATTGATAATAAACGTAAATTTTACTTATTCGATATAGTTCCCGTATCTGCACCAAGAATGACTCAAAGTGATAAGTGGAAAACTAACCCCGAACACCCCGATATAAATAAAAGGCAAAGACCCGCAGTAACCCGATACTTTGCATATAAAAAATTGATATTGATACAAGGTAAACAAATGAACTATGAAATTAAACCCGTTCTTGACTTACTATTTATAATACCAATGCCTAACAGTTGGAGCAAAAAAAAGAAAGAGCGAATGAATGGTCTACCTTGCAAAGTAAAACCCGATACGGACAATTTGACAAAAGCAGTAAAAGATACTTTCTGCAAAAATGATAGCCACATATGGAAGGAGACTGCGGAAAAGAGATGGGGATTTAAAGGCTCACTTATAATATTTGAATGATGAGGCAAGGAAAAACATTTAAAAGTATTGCAATAAACACTATTCCTTTTTTATATGAGATAGATGTTTGGGTAAAAAATAAAGTTTTGCAACTTCTAAAAAGAAAACTTAAAAAGTCAAAATATTAAAAATCTAAATCTTCGGGTAGGTCAAACATCTTAGAATACCAATCCACCTTTTTAGGCTTCTTGTTTTTTTGTCCTTTTTTTGCTCTACGCTTTTTAATTATTGACTTCCCTTTCAATATAGCCATACCTGTAAATCCAAGAACAACAAATGTTATTATTGCTATTTTAATGTTTTTTAGATTGGGCTTATTCATAAAATTTAATATAAAATATAACTGACAAATATAATTGTATAAATATACAAACACAAAGTTTTTTTAGTTTTTAATATTATTTTTTTGTAGATTTGGTAGATTATTGCAAGATATTTTTCAATGGACAAAAGTAGTAAAATTACAACGAACGGTAAACGAGGTGGAAACTTGGTTGGAAAGCCTCATAAAAACAAATCGGGAAAAAGCGTTGGGGGTGTTAAAGCCGTTGTTACTGATGCGGGGGATAGACCTGTAGAGTTAGAGGGTGGAGAAGTTATAATTAACAAAGAAGCATCCAAAAAACATTGGAAAGAATTGTCAAGAATAAATCAATCTGCGGGTAATGGAGTAGCTATTGATAAACCTATTGACCCCCACGATGAAGACCCCGAAGAATTTGCTAAAGGTGGTAAAATACAGTTTAACCCAAACAAACTACCAAACAAATGGATTCTAAAATATGCTCAAAACATTAAAAAGAATCATCCCGAAATTTGGAAAAAAGGCGGTAATATTTACGGAAATCAAGCATTCAAAAATCTTGAACGTGTTTCAGAAAGAGGTTATTGGTTAGACTCAGAGGAGTGGTTCTACATAAAATGGCAGTCTTTTGTTGCAAGACATAAAGGAGACTTTAGAATTGCGGGAGTTGTGGCAATGCTCAAATGGGTAGATAAAGTTGAAAAAGGTTGGCAATATATGAAGAACCTTATTGAAGACGAGATTAAGAAAATTGAATCAAAAAAATCAAAATCAAGTTGGACTGTTTCTAAATCTGAAAGAATGTCTAAAGGAGGAGATGTAGACACTTATAGAGATAAATACAATAGAAAATACGGATATAAAAAAGGCACTTCACACGACCTTAAAGAAATAGCAAAAGATTCGGGAGTATCTTTAAAAGGTACTCAGCAGATATATAACAAAGGAATAGGTGCATATAAAACAAATCCTCAAAGTGTAAGACCAAATGTCAAGTCAAAGGAGCAATGGGCTTATGCAAGAGTATATTCATCTGTTATGGGGGGTAAAGCAGCACAAGTCGATTACCAAGAACTAAAAATGGAGTTGGGCGGTACTGTTCAAGAACCAATGGATATAAGTGAAGTTAATCTGAGGTATGGAATAGGGGGGTCTGATGGTAAGTGGAAATTTAGAGATTTCCCACAATTTATTACAAATGTAGATGGTCAAATTTTTGAAAAATCAAAGGCAAAAAAATCCATAGGTTTACAAAAAGGTCAATATATTTTGTCTTACTACAATAAAGTGAATACAGGAACTGATTTTTTCCGTGTAGAAGGCTTTGGAGTAGCTGAAGAATCGTCTTTAAATGGAAAATCATTAGAAAACAGAATTGAATTTCTTGTTGATAGTCAAAAAGAACTTTTTAAAAAATATAATGTAAAAAGCCTCGATGAATTAAAAAGTAAGTTTTTCAAATTTGGAGAACTTAATACAGGCAAAGAACCAACTTTATTGATGACTTGGTATGAGGATGGTAACCCTAATAATGAAATGCTTTCTGATGTTTATTACATTGATGAAAACCGTTGGTGCAGAGGGTCGGGTGCAGAACCATTAAGTTTTATTGAGTATTTGCCCTTGCAAGGAGACGTTAAAAATACAAATGGAAATTCAGAAATAAATAATGAATCAGAGTCGATAAATCTTGAAAAAACCAATGAAGAAATAGCTTTAGAATTTAAAAAAGGAGATGAAATTAGTTTTAATTATGATAGTTCTATTTCCACAGGTAATAATGTCGAACTTGAATTTGTAAGTAAAAGAAGACTTAAAAGTGGAGTAGTAAAATATACATTTAAAAATAAAAATAATCCAAAAGGTGTAAAGTTTTATGGCTATGATAGAGGCAATGGATTATCTTTTGCTAAAGGAGATATGGCAATTTCTAATGTTTCAATGAGTTCAAATACTTCAAGTGGTTCTGTAACGGAAAGTGAAAGCAAATCAACTATTAGTTATAAAGTAGGAGATACAGGACAATATGAGAGTAAAAAACCTAAAAGCATTGAAATAACAAAAATAACAGAGAAAAATATTTATTTTGAAGATGGAAGTGGCAAAGAGAAAAGAAGCGAAAAGCACAACTTTGAAAGACTTTTTACTCCCGATGAATTTTTTGCACCACCATCTTCTGAAAAATCTGAGTTCGTTGAAAAAGCTAATGAGCAAATAGAAAAATGGGAAGAAAGCGGCTATAAAGAAGAATCGAATGAAGTAGATTACTATAAAATTTTATTAGAATCGGATATTTCGAAAAAACTCGTTGAAGAAGAACCAATAACTCCATTTTTAAGTATAATGACTGAATTTTTTAAACTTGCAGATGAAGAAAGGCTATTGAGTGTCGAGCAGTTAAATAACATATCGACTACAATCTCAAAATATAGATGATGACAGAAAAAGAAAAATATTTACTTGTATTAAATGCAAAGGCTGCATTAAGTGGTAAACTTGGCTCAAGTTTCAAGCAAAGTTTAGATTTTGATGTAAACAATAGTTTGTCAAACATTATTAAAAGTTATGATAATAATTATTTGACAGAGTTGTTATCAGAAAATCCAAGTGATGAACTATATAATAGTGTCTCCGAGTATGAGAGGCTTTTAAATGCACTTCCTAAAAAATCATATGAATCAATTAAGATTTCCAATGATAATATAACTAAAAAATATAAGGAATTACAATCAGAAAACCTTTACGACCCTAAAAACTTTTTTGATATTTATTTTTCACTCAATACTTCAAGTCAAGAGTATTTTGAAGGTATGCCAAAACAGTTTGGCAATGATACGATAAACTTTAATTCTTGGTTTTCAAACTCTAAAGTAGTTGATAAAAAAGGAATGCCTTTAGAGGTTTATCACGGTGCGGGAGGAGATGAGTTTACAAGATTTAACTTTGATAGATTTCCAATTGCCTATTTTGCAGAAAAATTAGATTATTCTGAATGGTTTAAAAAGGTTAAAGGAGGTAAGGGTTCTTTATTTAGATGTTATTTGCGTATTCAGAATCCTATTGATTTAAGACTGTTTGGAGTTGAAAAAATTAAATACGATGAGTTTGTAGGTTACATACAATTAAAGTATGGATATAAATTACCTTTGAATAAAATGCTTAAAGCTGCAAGTGACAAACAAAACGGTGCTTGGGCTTGGCAATATCTTCGTGGTGGCGTAGAATGGCTTAAAGAAATTAAAAATAGCGGATATTTTGATGGGTTTACGTTTTTTGAAAATAATCCCGACCAAAAAATAAAAGGTAAAGAAAATGTTACACCCGCTTGGGCGGTATTTTATCCCGAACAGATAAAATCAATAGAGAATTTAACTTTCTCTTATGACTCTAAAGATATTAGATTTCAAAGTGGTGGTAAAATAAACATACCAATTGACGTTCAAGCGAAGGCAAACATAATGGGAATTTCAAAACCCGTTAATGTTGAAGGAAACATAAAGGTTGATGTATCGCAAATAGATAGTTATTTAGAAAAAATTAAGCAATGATAATTGATATAAACGACATAGCGGTATTTAAAGACTCAGAACTTAGTGAATTTAGATTTCATAAGCCAACAGGTGTTTATTTTAAAATGGTTTATGAAGATAAAAAATCCGAAGAATATCAAAAAGTAAGTGATAAATTTACAATGATTGCTGAATCAAGAGTTTATAAAGTGAATAACTACGATGGATTTTTGAATTACGATGGGAAAACATACAACTTTATGTATGAAACAGAGAAATTGACTAACAATAATTCTAATGAACAGTTAGGACAAATTGAAAATAAACTTACTGATGAAGGCTACGAATTTATTGCAGTTAAAGATTTTGAAGGTAGTCCAATTGGTAAAACCGTAGCATATTATGTATATGTTAATAGTCTCAATAAAAAACAATTTTTAAACTTTGAAATTGCTCAATTAAACACTAAAGGAGAAGTAGTAGATAAAAAAACATTTGATGGAAAAAACCAAAAGAGTTTCTTTGAAGCAGTAGATTATTTCGAAGAACTAATATCAAAAAGGCAGCCTCAACCAAAACAAGAAGACCCAAGTGTTGGTGTTTTTGTTTATTTAAGAAACTTAGGTGGAAGTGGTCAGCCCGATAGCTTTGCGGAGGTATTTGGAAACAAAGTTGTAATTACCTATAAAGACCTTGATAAAGTATTTACGCCTCCTGTTAAAAAGCCATATGGTAAATTAGATATGTATGCAGTTGAAGACCCAAAATATGATGTTATAAAAGGAAAATTTGCATTAGATTTTGATGATAAGTTGACTGATGCAATAGGAGAAAAGATGGGTCGAACTTCAAAAGAAGAGATATTTGTTTATAAAATGACTCCTTACGAAACTTCTGAAGGTGGAGAACAAAGTAGTGCACCCGAAGGTGTAAACGAAGACTCATTAAGTTTAGATGATATTGAGGGAGAAGAACCCGAAAATATGACAGGGGAAGGTCAAGAAGGTGGAGAAG
>PDMW01030175.1_pt1 | contig 16583 bp, 17 predicted proteins | sample 1515511 | NCBI WGS metagenome assembly PDMW01 (sample SAMN07343023, study PRJNA328102) | Marine metagenome, whole genome shotgun sequencing project. | biome: marine; feature: bay; material: water; isolation source: viruses from water sample < 0.22 micron filtered, nuclease treated, low... ... | reverse complement strand
GGGTGTACAAACTTTTTATATAGAGTTTCGTACTGAGATGTGCCAAGACCTACCTTTACAAGGATCGAAAAGATCTGGTACTTTGCATTATTCTGAATATATTTTTGAGAGTCATATCCGATCTTTGAATCTGCAACGATAAAGATGTCTTTCTTTGGGTACTCTACCTCTGCAGACTGTTGATAGAATGCCTGAAAGAACTCTTCGAGCGAGAATCGAGAACCCTTATTGCGATAGCTCTCTGCAAACCTACGCATCGTAAAGCGTGGTTCTTTGAATAATCCACCACCCTGTAAAGACGTAGTCTCATTAATCAATAGGTTTAGGTACTCGGTCGGTGTCTCACCGATATCACGAATAGTATTTAATTGAAAGATCTCGGTATCAAACGCATGTTGACCATCAGAATCAAGGAAGTCGTAATAATATTCAAGCATCTGTACAAAGTCAGGATACTCGGCAGTGAAGTATTCAGGCAGGACTTCTTTTACACTTCTTTTTCTGAAGTTAATACTTCTGCGACCAAGATCTTTGAGCTTATGTGACATATCTTATAACGATGTTTGAGTGTTCTGATAATCGATTTGTGCAAGCGCGGTCGACAGCTGAGTATCAATCTTAAGGACGTAGTTGCGAAGTGGTCTCACTGTACTTTGATTTGCAGGTACGACCGAAATCTTAATCTCTGCTCCACCTTCTACAGATGATGGATTAAATCCTTCAAAACGTACAACTCCGGTGTCAGGCGTATATGTACCAATGTTATCTACTTCTACACCGCCGTCTGCATTAATGATCTGCAACTTTGTAGATCCAAGCTTATTACGAATAAAACATACACGAGAGTTAAATGTAAATCGTGTACTCGATACTCGTACGATCTCATCGTCTGCAGTCGCGATCGCGGCCGGGAATGCAAGTGTATATGTAAGTGCTTGACCAGTAACAGGAGTAAATCTCTGTTGCATCTTTACGTTGATCTTCGTATTCAAGATAGATTCATCAAGTACATCAATTAGCGATAATAGATTAGATCTTCTAAATACCTTATCAAACATGTTGAGGTTGTCGGTAAAGTATTGCTGCACGGTCGCAAAGACCAAGTTCTCGGTGGCCTTCGGTGTAGATGTTGTCAAGTCAGGATCAAAGTTAAAGATCGTCTCGACCTCGAGGAACGTCTCGATCGCATCTACGTATTCTGTATTGATTGACATGATAGAGAGATTATCTGTCAACTTTGTAATGATATCATTTTTAGTTGATTCTTGTACGATCGCTGATGTTCCATCTTTGAACTTGAGGCCAACATATACTTTGCCATATTCTGGCGGAGTATTATCTTCTCCGCCCCATGACACGACGTCGTCTAACACATAGTTATAGTTAGCCAAGATCTGTGCAGTATAGTCTTGGGCAGTCACCATCCTCTGCTGTGATAAGAATAAGAGTGGTGCGTTCGTACGAATAGATTCTAATTCTTCTTTCTGCGATCCGTCGGCAGATGCAGATTCTGTAGTAATAACGATCGGATATTCAGTGCCATTTACAGGTACATCAGCAGATGCAGTAAAGACTGATGCAGAATTGGCTAGCTCACCAACTGTAGACAAATAAGATACAATGATCTTGTTACCAGAAGACGGAGCTTTACCAATCGTATAGCCATCACTAAAGATGATCTCATAGTATCCGTTCGGTACTTCTTTGATTTGATAATGTTTTGAATCTTCGTCGATTCGCACTGCAGTATTTACGTTTGTATATGTCTCAAACGTAGAACTAGAAGCAGTCTCGTATACTTGTACTTCAAGTGTAGAAGTATCCATCGTTAGGTCTGGAATCACATATACATGTTGCTCTGTTTTCTCGCCGACAAAGAAAGTCTTGATCCTCTCTTCACCTTCGTGTACAGGGATAGATGCATCACCAGTACTTGTAAGGAACTCATATACGCCACTGCCATTATCAAGTCCTGTATAGGCCTCGAGTGTACTAAATGTGTAAGAAATTCCTGCAGCTTCGGCCGAAAACTTTGTACCACGAGGAATCGTAATGCTTGTTGGACGAGATTCTGCCGAAACAATAAGAGAAAGATTGAGGAATGCACGAGAAGATACCATCGACAATGGCACATAACCTAACATCTCGGCGTGTGATACGACAGAAGATCTTAACTGCGCAGTATTGAGAAACGATTCATTTAATGCAAAGTTGGCTGTCAGACCATTTACGTGTGTATTATATGCCAACACGTCTAATAGATTCGAAAGACCAGCAGCTTCGAAATCATAGTCAGCAAACTCGGACTTTGATTTCAGGTAATCTTTCAGTCTTATCTTGATCGTATTAAAATCAAGGTCTGCTGATTTAATTGTTGTGGCCATTTATCTCAACCTCGTTAGATTTAATTCAATCGTATCTTCTTCATTTGTATTTAATATTCTAAATGTAACTGTCGCTCTGACAGTATTGTAGTTGCCGTCTACTCTTAGATCTACGTTTACGATCTTCGCTCTTGGCTCATACATATCTACTCTTTGTATGATTCGCTCTTCGAGTAAGTCCAGATCAAACTCGGTATCGAGGTTAAACAGAAAATTATTTAAGTCTCCTCCAAAGTTTGGGCTGAATGGCTTCTCGGTACTATTCGTGAGTAGAAGGTTTTTTACTGACTGCTTGACTGCTGCAGCGTCCATCTTTTTGTACACGTCACCATCAGGCTTCTTTGCAAAAGACAGGTCGATATCCTTGTAGACACGTTTACGTGCTACGACAAGGGTCGCCGAGTTGATATTTCCGTCTTCGATTGCAAATGAACGTACTGGCATAACTTATCTATTTATTAGTAAATTGTTACTTTTTCTTCGGTTTCTTCGTTTTTAATTTCAATCAACTCGTTGGTACTCTGTACAAAGTTATTAAAACGAGTCTCGATCTTATTACTATAATCTAATTCCCAGTTGGCCGAGATCTCAGGCATGATTAAGATGATCTGACCGTTGACCGACCCGTCTGGGTTATATGTATCGTAGTCTAAGATTAACTTTTCAAATTGTAGATTATCTTTCCAAAATACTGCAAGATCGAACACCTTCTCAAGATTTGTCTCGCCATTGGCATCAAGCAGTTCGTACACCACAGCCTGACCCTTCGTCATCTTATAGTTAATACTATTGACGTCAAGCGTTTCATCTGGAGACTGACGATATAGACCTTCGGCAACAATCAGACGAAAGTCTGCAAACTCACCACGATGAGTATCGATCGTACGCATTGCCTGTGCATGCATATACAGATGCTTTGCAATATCAAGTTTCTCTTCTTCGGTCGCAATATGAGCGAGAGTGACCTGATCTCCATAGCCACCAAGAAACTTAGCGATCGATATTCCAGGCGCAAGCTTTACTCGAGAAGTAATCTTCTTCTGAAACTCTGGGTTATATGTTGGTTCAGGCAAATAGATCATGTCTGGAACCTCGCTGCTTGTCCGTCTGACTGACCAATACGATCTGCTCCACGCCTTGGCTTTGCTTCTGCGGTCGCAGTACGCCCGATCTTAGGAGGTATCTGATTGATATATGTAGCAGACAGTTTACCTTCTGCGATCTGAGAACCCACAAACTTTTCGTTCGATGTCGTATTTGGATCTCTCATCTTTGATCGAATCTCTGCGGTCGTAAGCTTACGATCAGAGACTCCACCATAGTCATCGCTCTTATTCAGCTGTTTCTTCATTACATCGTTCTGATCAATATTTACGAGACGTACACCTTTACTTGACTTCGTAAGGTAGTCTGTCATGATCGTGCTAGTGGGCTGTACTGTCTCTGTAGTATCGGTCGCAGTATTTCCGGCCGAATATCCATAACCACTGCCGGCATGTGCACCCGAAGAAGGATGATATCCTGCCTGATTCGCGATGTCTGCAGTTTGTGCAGTACCAATTAAGTCTCCAGTAAACGTCGGTGCAGTCACACCATCAGTAAACGTTGCACTTGTGCCATAGTAGTTCTTTGCATAATAGATGATGTTATCACCACCAATCGTACCATTCGCTCCAATAACAGTTAAGTCTGTCGCACCAATATTCATGTTTGGTGCCGAAAGTATTACCTCGTCTTCTGCAGTCATGGTCAATGTACCACTACTTAATATATCTACTGAACCTTCGGTATAATTTCTTACGTTACCTTTGACGATCATGTTATGATCACCGAATCGAGTTTCGGTCGTAACACCAAGTACATACTCAGACCTATTCTGATGCACGTTTGATTCTTTGTCTCGATAGACTCTTTGCTTTACAGAACCAAGTACTTCTTCAGTCTTATCACCTCCAACACGGACATTATAATCTCCTCCGACCTTTAGATCAAAGTCTCCTGTCACGTCCATCGTTAGGTTACCGTTATAGGATATATGACCATCACCTTCGATGATGACCTTTTCGTCTCCTCCAGTAATACGAATCGAGTTATTTGTTGCCGAGATGATGACTGTACCATCGGCCCGAAGTTCTACACCAGAACCAGTACGATGCTTAAATAGCATGCGTTCTGCACCAGGAGTATCATCGATCTCTGTAACATGGCCACTAATCGTCTCACGTACCTGATTAAGCGGATACTGAGAGTTAAGCTGCTTAGACAGATCTAAACGAAGATTATGATCACCACCGCCTAAATACAGGTTATTGCGCTTCAGTCCGCGCGCTGCAAGGTTAGTGCTAGCAACGTTTAAGTATTCACGATACGGATACACACCACTCGGATCATCGAAGGCATACTGCTCTTCATCCATCGTGGCTTCGGCGGCTTCTGTTACCTTATCAATTGGTTCTGCCATTATGTCTTACTCCAGGTTTCATTCTTTTGATCGTATGTATATCCGTCATTCATCAAGTCTTTTCGAATTTGATTCAACTCGTTTCGTTTTGCATTCAGACGAATCGAATCGTTCTTTACATTAGCGATTAACTTTAATCTCTCTGCACCTGGCGAATTCTCGAGTTGTTCTATCTTTGTCTTATTACCTGTGATATCACGCTGTAATGATAACAGATCACGATTTAATTTAGAATACTTCGAACTATTTTCTGTCAGTTGTTCTTCGGTAGGTGTAGGATCAATATCTGCAGTCGACAATTCAACAGGATCTGGTTGCGCTTCGATCGTAGACGCAGAAGGTTTCTTTACCTCTTTTGGAATACGATTGATCAATTCTTCGGGCGTATAAGGTTCGGAGATCTTTGTTGGATCTTCATATACAGTAGTCTTGTTGTATTTACCAGACACATATGTAGTTACGTCAAAACCTGGATCACTACGCGCTGGATCGAACTCTCTTGCACCTAATGCCTCACCACCTGGGAACGCGTTATAAAACGCATTTAAGAACTTATCGAACGATTTCCACTGTTCTGGCGTAATCGACTTAGCGTCAAGACTGAGCTCTGAGTTTGCAACACCTTGTGGTAATGCATATCCTGCAATAAATCCGATATGAATAGAATTTTTAATTACACCTGCACCAGAACCAGCTTCGATATCAAGCGGTCGACCACGTTGGATAGTGCCGTCTCTACATATCACGTAATGCCACTGAATACCTCCGACTTGGCCAAGGCGAACGACACCTACTGCGCTGCCTACGATTTCGATCTGACGACTGATGTGTCGCGCATGGATATGTTTTGCTTTTAAGTTTTGATTACTATATGACTCAGACCATCGTACTACTGCGGTCGTGATCTTGCGCGGACTGTTACGTAACTCGGTCTCTAACTCTTCGCTCGTATGCACAGTCTTAAATTCGTATGTTGCATCTTTACCTTGCACACTTGTTGCAGCACCATTCCAGTTCGCGGTCGCAGAAGCCACCACATACGGATCGTCAGATGGTTTAATATTTGCACTTGCATTATTGGTAGGTCGTGTAGACTTTGCGATGTTAGTAAAGCCTGTCTTTTCAATGATATTTTCGGGTGATAGCTCGCCTTCAGGTATGATAAACCCTTCGGGTATGCCTTTTACGAGATCGCCAAACTTTTTAGCTGCAGGAATACCTTTGATCGCACCAAGTACAGCACCTAATATATTACCAAAACTATTACCAAGAGAACCAAACGGTAGATCACTCCCGATTGGATTACCAAGAGTACGATTGGCTTTCTTTACGATCGTCTTTGCATCTTTGATTACTTCGGTCGATACGTCTTTATTGACGACCGTAGTTACTTTATCAGGTGCAGTCGATGTCTGTTGTAGTGCAGCCTTCGTCTGAGACTCTGTTGCTCCGATCACCTCGGTCAATGCAGCTTTGATGCCTGCAGGATTCGCGGTCACGATCGTCGTGTTAAGTAGACCGTCTTCTGTAGTCGTATTGGTCAAGATCGAGATATTACCTTTTTCGTCTGACGTCTTCTTGACAGTTACATTTGGTACACCGTCTGTGATGATCGACACGACTGGTTCGTCTGTGACTGACTGGTTTTGTTGAGTGTTCTTCGACAGGGTAAGAAAACCACCGAGTAGTTGATTGATGTCTGTACCCTTTGATCCTTGTACTGCAATACGATTTGACTGTGCAGTCTTTGATGACACAGTAATCAGGTCAAGAGGGTTTGTCTTACCGATGTTCGATAGCTTGAAGTTAAAATCACCCTTGTCGACAGTAGGACTATACTGCTTTTCTTTCTCAGATAAGAAGTCTACTTTGATTTCGGTGTACACCTTCTTCAAGGTAATCGTCTTACCGGTCAGAGTATAATTTGTGATATTCACAAAGAAGTTCGAACCAGAAGTCTTTGCAGAGACGCTCTTGATCTCTATTGGAACCTCTGACAACTGAATAACGTTAGTATGTTTTGCTCTTTCAATCATCCGTTCATCTTCTCAAATATCTCTTCGGCATAGTTAATACGCCGGTCTGTACTTCCTTCGGCAGGTCTTTCATACTTCTTCTCAAATACAATAGACGCCTCGCGAGGAGTATTTGCTTCTCTTAGGTCTGCAAGGCCAAGGTACGAGTAACGATGCAGCTCATACTTGATATATTCGAGTTGCGGATATAGTTCCTCATAGTTATACCCTCTCTCGTGGCAGAACTGTTGCAGTCTCATAAGTCTGTAACCTGCAGCAGCTGCAGGATTCCATTGTGCGATACCAAATGATCCTTCAGAATCATTTTCGGCAAGCGGATTGATGTCTGTTTGTATTACACCAGATCCAGACTCTACCAACAGGTTGCCGATGATGCCACATGCCTGCTGCGGAGTAAACTCTCCGCCTTCGGCCGAAATAAAATAATTAAATGCTCTTTCTGTATTACTCTCACCAGATAATAGGATTGGGCTCTCTCGTCTTTGACGTGTGGACTCTATCTTTGGGATACCACCAAGGACAAGAGGTAACTGTGAATCTTTACCATCTAAAAAGATGCCATATACCTGAGTCTGAGGCTTGATACCAGTCGTTGCACCGATACCAGACGATTGACCTTCGGTCACTGGCACCACTACCTGGGCCCAGGGGAGGTCAGCCTGAGATATCTGCTGATCATCTTCTCCGTGGATACCAAAGATACGTATCTGCACCCTACCCAGTTCTTGTGGATCATCGATAGAGATGACCTTCCCAATGAACCAGCGATTCTCGTCACCATAATACTCAATCACAGGTTTTCTCCAGTATAATCTGCAATCTTAGTGCATACCATATTCAAGTCATACTTTTCGATCTTAAATGAATGTTTGGTCGCATGAATGATATAATCACCAGACTTCTTAGTATCTATGAAGTTTGCCCGTTGTCCATTCGCGTTTACGTTTGAGTCAAAAAACTTCAATCGAATGACAGTGCCAATCGTTAAGTTAGCTCCGTTCATTAGAAACGGAGAACCATTAACACCAATCGTAATCGCAGACTTTGTCATATGATGTCTTATCGCTTCACCACAGATCTGTTTCTTGTAGTCCGAAGCCTTGATCTCTTCGGAATAAGATTTGAAGTCTCCAAACCCGCTGTATAAGTTACTTGCAGTTACACGAGAGATGACCTTTGACTTACGCTTATTTAGATCAGTCCCGCTAATCTTTGCATTGACTGGATAATTATAGTTATTTTGGTTATTTTGAAGATAGTTTTTATCTTTCAAAACATCGAACACATCTTCTTTGACGTCAAAGTCTACATGCCTTTCAAACCCTTCAGAGAGGTTAATGAAGTTATATCTTGCACCAACATGACCATTCCCAATTAACTCAAATAGGTTTTCTGCATTCTCATGTTTATATGACTCAATCACGAAGTATTTGTTATTACTAGTCGTGTCTTGTGCAGCTGCCTGAGAATACACAAACGGATTATTCGGATTACTTGGAGGCTGCTGCAGTAAAGATCCAAGATGTCTAAAATGAAGGTTATTGTCGGCCAAGACAGAATAGATATAGTACGGTAACCCGTCGCGATTAGTCGCTCTTTGTTGCAGCCACTTGATTGCTTCGATCGGGTTCATGTTTGGTATAATAACCTTCATGTTACCTTGAAACGTATCGTCTGTGATGTCTACAGCCTTTCCTAAATGATCTGTAGCGATCTTAGTGATCATTGACGCTGGTGTGCCTGTATATGCTTTATTCACATTAATAGCGTTCGAAACATATGCATGATCTTCGACAGCATGAAGTGCAATCACTTCGCTTCGATCATCTCCTCGTACAGACTTTAATATCTTTGTGATGCGAAAAGTCTTTTCGATAATATTTTTATTGAGTGTCTCTAACTTAAGATCAAGCTTCTCGATACCTTGTAAGTTGATCTGCTGCAAGAGTGCATGAGTATCGAGGAGCACTATGTTTGCAGTCAGGTATGGCTTGTCAAGGTGCTCATGGATATCGATATCACTGATAGAATTTGCAATGTCGACCGAAGCATCATTGCGATCGGTCGATAATAAAGCAGAAAGTATTGTAAACCCACGTTGGTTTTCAATATTATTGATCATGATTTAAGTGCCTGCTTATACGATGCTGCAAGGGTTTCAATGATATTTGGACGAATGACTTTGATATCGCGAAGAATATTATTTTCATCACGATACCATTCATAGTTAGTGACCTCTGTGACCAGCTGGCCAGGACCAAGAGTAGGATCAATATCGACGATAAGACTACTACCATTCGATACGTAATGATGTGCAGCGTTATACTCTTCTTCTGCACTCACGATAACGATCGTCTGCAGTTGTTGACCATCTCGAATCGCTATAGACGTAATAGCTTCACCAGCTTTAAACGTTCCTACCACATCTTTCAATATGATCTGACCAAGGTTTAGGTCTCGATGTTCGATCTTACCAGTAGCACCTGATACAGAACCTTCTACTTCTTGACCTTCGAGGAACTGACTATCAATCCTCTCTCGTGTAGTAAGAACCGTATGGTCAAAGATATGTTTGACAGTCTCGTCAAGCTCTGTCGCAGTAAGTGGCCAACCTTGAATACGAAGTGCATCGTTCAGCATGTAGAATGTCCAATGATAGATCGTAGTGCCATAGAGAGAGTATGACAACTGATCTGGTCTCATACCTTCGGTAATATAACCCTTTTCATATGCTGCAGTATCGTCTTTGAGTTGATCGATGATATCGACATATGCAGTCAAGTCTTGAGTCGCGACGGTCGATGTTTCGTTCCCGAAGTTATAAAGTACATCATTAAATGATTTAAAATATTCCATCTTAGAATCCTAATTTTACGTCTGCTTTGTTCATCTGTCTCATCTCGGTAAATCGAAGAGTCATATCGACTTCAGAAGGATATCCGTCTGCATGAAACACCCCGCTTGTAGAATTATATACTGTATCGACAGCCATTAAGAAACAGTCAGGTACCTTTTGAAACTTTGCATCTAATCCTTTATGCGAGACATGTATACCAAATGCGTTTGGAAAACGATAACCAGCATTTAATGCAATCAGATCTGGATACATCTCTGTACGAAAAAGTTTTACAATCGCTTCGATAGATTCTGATTCTTCTCGCGATGTTGGTATCATCTTAAATGTAAAGTTAAACTGTCGAATATTTACATTTTGAAAGAGAGTACGTGTATTTGGATTTGTTGTAGCTTGACCTACTAGCTGTGCAACGTTTTTTCCTGTTTGTGTAGGTGTAAAACGTGCTGCAGCGACTTGACCAATCTCTTCTCCAAGATCCAATCCAGATTGAAACAGCTGTACCATAGAGCTTGTAGTCTTTCCTATCGCTTCAAGACCAGCCCGACCTAAGTTTTTACCTGCAGCTACTGCTGCAACAGCATCTCCTCCGATTACACCAAGATTAATATTATTGTAATTTACTCCATCATTAAACTGCAAAGCTACTGGAACAAATAACGAGACCTCATCTTTATCTGTAGGTACTTCATATGTTGGACCAGCTTGAATTAAATTATTGAGTCTTCTTTCTTTTTCTTGGGCTTCAAACGCAGCCGCCGCGCGCGGATCATTTGCGATATCTTTTGGTGGAATTACTGGAGCCTTTAACAATTCACTAGCAGCTTCGGTTATATTAATCGGAGTTTTTACAGTAAAGCGAATGCGAGACTGATATGCATCACGATTTGAAATTGGATATGTTAAATCTGCCATGTAAAAACCTATAAATAAGTAAAATAACTCTTTCATATTTATATAGAAAATGGCATATTCTGGGAAATACCAAGTCAAGAATCCTCATAAGTACCTCGGAGATCCTACAAAAGTAGTCTATCGATCATTATGGGAACGTGCAGCATTTCAGTGGTGCGATGCAAATCCAAACGTGACAGGCTGGTCGTCTGAAGAAGTCGTGGTGCCGTATTACTATGAGGTCGATAAGAAGTATCATCGTTACTTTGTTGATCTTAAAATCGTAACAAAAGAGAAAACAGTCCTTGTAGAGATCAAGCCTGCAAAAGAGACTGCACCTCCTGAAGGTCAACGTAAGACTCGGAAGTACATCTCCGAGGCTATGACATATGTAAAGAACATGAATAAGTGGGAAGCCGCAAATGAATATGCACAAGATCGTGGTTGGGAGTTTCAGATATGGACAGAGCACACGCTTCAAGAGATGAAGTTGTTGACCAAACCTGTACCAGGTAAATTAAAACCTCTTAAACCGATGAAGCCGTATCGTAAAAAACGTAAGAAAAAGTTATAAATAGTCGTATGGCAAGTTTATTTCAACAGTTAGAGATCGAAGCATTTCGTAAAGGTATTACGCCTCGGACTAAAGAATCTATTCGATGGTTTCAAAAGAAAGCATCTCAAATGGGTAAGGTTAGTCGTACAGGTGTGATGCAAGACGATGCTATTGAGTTGCGTAATAGACCTATCACTAAGCCGTATGGTAACATGTACATGTATTTCTATGATGCAAAGCATAAAGACACGTTACCATACTATGATGCATTTCCGTTGGTTATTCCTACTGGTCCTGCGCCTGGTGGTTTCTATGGTCTCAACTTACACTATCTTCCTCTTCCTCTTAGAGCAAAGGCTCTTGATGCATTACTTGGAGAGGGTGGACTGCCTGCAAAATATGTTGCACCGATGATACATAGGTATCTGTTCAAGCAAGTTCGGAGTAGGTTTGCATTAGTCGATAAACCTGAATGGGAGATCGCTACATTCTTGCCGACTGCAGACTTCAGAGGAGCATCGAAGACAATTGTATATAAAGACTCTAGGAGCAAGATGTAATGTCAAGTGTAGATGAATTAAAAGCCATTGCATCTGTAAAGCTTGGTTTTGCACGACCAAATAATTTTTTAGTAACCTTACCAGACATTGGAGGTCCATCTGGCCGAGAGCTCAATGTATTGTGTAGAAGCGTTACATTACCAGGTAAACAAGTGTTGACTGTAGATCGTCGCATCGGTATGGAGTTTCAGAAGATTGCATATGGTTATGCGGTCGATGATGTTAGTATGACATTTTATTGCATGAATGACTATGGTGTCAGAAAATACTTTGATGCATGGAGGGATCTTACTGTCGGCGAAGAGCTCGGAGAGTTAAGATATAAACAAGACTATGCACGATCAGTAACGATTCATCAGCTCAGAAAACCTCTTGTTGGTCTATCAAAAGCTCTTGGTCCGTTAAGAGCAAATATAGGTATTGGTGGTGGGAGTGTTTACTCGGTAGAACTACGAGAAGCGTTTCCTACTACGATGAACGCAATCGAATTAAATAACGATTTAGATGGACTAGTTGAATTAACTGTTCAGCTGTCTTACACAAACTGGCATGCAGCAGAAGCGCAGCAAAACTTCTTAAATGCCAGTCTTTCAACGCCAGTCGGCAGTATTGATTTAATATAAGGAAGTGAAATGGGAAAGAAAAGATCAAGAGCTAAGCAAGTATCAAAAGGCATCACACATCAGAATAGATGTCCGCTTGCAAAAGCAAGACGTAGAGAATGGAATGGATCAGACGAGCAGCACTATGCTAAGCTAGCTGCATTCATGAAAGGTAAAAACGTTATGTTGACTGTCCCTAACCCGGACAAAAGTCAAACGAATAAGAGATTTATTCGAGTGAATGCAAAAGAAGTGTGGAGAAATGCATAATGGCACTGCCTAAATTTAATGATGTACCTACATATGAACTTACTGTGCCTTCTAATAAAAAGAAATATACATTTAGGCCGTTTCTTGTAAAAGAACAAAAAGTTTTATTGATTGCCTTAGAATCACGTGACGATACACAAATCCTACGAGCGATTACTGATACGATTAAATCATGTGTACAAGAAACTATTGACGTCAACGCATTGACTACTTTTGATGTTGAATATATCTTTATTCAAATCAGAACAAAGTCTGCCGGTGAAACTTCGAATATCGGTATTACATGTAAAAGTTGTGATCATGTAAATTCGATGGCAGTTAAGTTAGATGATATCGTGATTGATGTAAAGGAAGAGCCTACGATTAAGTTGAATGACAAGTACAGTTTAGAGTTGCAGTATCCTAAATATTCTGCTCTGCTTGAAGAGAGTGCAATAAAAGACGAAACACAAGTAGAACAATTATATCGACTGATCGCTGCAAGTTTGAAATCATTGATGACCGAAGAAGAAAGGATTTCTTTTAAAGATCATAGCTACAAAGAAGTTGAAGAGTTTATTAACGAGTTATCGACAGATCAGTTTGCTGGCATTTCTGAATTTGTTAATAATCTACCTACATTGAGTCATGAAGTAGAATTTACATGTGAACAATGTGGGACTCAAAATACTCGATTACTTCAAGGGATCCAAGATTTTTTTCAGTTACCCTTTCCCACGAGAGTTTAGAGAATTTTTATAGGACTAATTACCATTTGATGCAAAATTTTCATCATTCGCTTTTAGATATCGGTGAAATGATTCCCTGGGAAAGGGAAATATTTATGACTCTATTGATAGAAGAACTAGAGAAACAACAAGAAGCAGAAAGAAATAGAGGCTAACATGTCTACTTTATCAGACGTCGTAGTAGAACTCAAAGCGCAGAACGAATCTCTTACTTCGGTGAGAGAGCTACTCATGTCTGAAAAGAAGGCAAGACAGAATGCGTTACGACAGTCAGAATCTGATAGAAAACAGGCTCTCGAAGATAAGAGGGAAAGTAGAGCAAAAGAAGCCGCGACATCTCCTACGACATTTAAAGGCGGAGTCATTAGCGGTTTAAAAGATGTGACTGGATTTGGTTCAGGTGGAATATTTGAAACGTTACGAGGTTTTCTTGGCCCCCTTACTGCTGGAGTATTTGGCGGACTCTTTGGTGCCAGTGCAATCAAAGGCCTTCTTCCTAAGATCGGTAAGATGGTCGGCCGAGGATTAATCTTTGGTCCTGCAATATTATTACTCGAAACCTTTGGTGAAGAGATCATTACAGGTCTTTTGACTGAAATAGGCAACATCGGTCCAGAAGCTTTAAAACTAAGTGATCCTGCAAAACAAGCGATCGCAAGTAGTATCGTAGAAGCGCTCAACACTGGTCTGTTACTCGGCATCTTCTTTGGTAAAAAAGGATTTAAGGCTGGCATCATTGGTAGCTTTATCAAACAAGGCATTCAATACCTAACTGGTTTAGATGAATCATTCTGGGAAGGATCGTTCAACTTTGCTGGTATGGAGACTGGCTTTACAAAAGATACGATGTTAGGTGCAGCTTCTTTGATGGCTGCATTCTTTGGTCCTAGCTTATTGACAGGAGCATTAACTCAGGCATTTACAGGTAAGGCATATCCAGGAGCCAAAGTCGGTAGAAATGCAAAAGGGCAATTTACAAAGTTAAGTCCTGCTAATGCAGCTACATTTAGAAGCGGCTTCGCTGCTAGATTAGGTATGGCAGGTATACTACTCACGGTAGGTAGTATGATGGGAGATTATATCGGTCAAGAGTTTGGCGAAGAAGCGGGTAATGTTGCCGAATGGGGAACGTATGGTGCATCTGCTGGATTCTTAATGGGAGGTCCGATGGGTGCTCTTGTTGGTGGACTTGTAGGTCTTGCTGCTGCAGGTATGTTTGCGTTAGGTGATTATCTCAAAGATAAAAATGATAAGATTGTAAAAAGAGCAGAAGAAGAACTTGATCAAAGTCTGAAAGCTGCTGGTGTCGTAGGCGACGATGGCACCGTCGATGTTGATAAACTACAATCGGCTTCACAAGAAGTAAGAGAAGATGTAGCTAAGAGCGCTCTTAGAGTACGCGCTGAAAAAGCGAGAGCAGCACAACTCGCTGGAGCGGATCCTGCTGTGGCCGCCGAAGCTGAAGAAGCCATGACATTGGCTACATTAGCAATTAAAAATACAGCGGAACAATCTATAAGATTAGGTGCTGTCGCGCTTGATGCTAATAATTTTGAACAGGCTGTAATCCATGCCCGTGATGCATTAGTTGCAAATAATAAAGAAATTTCTGGATCCAATATCCAAGGCATGTTGTTGAACATGGCAGGGCAAAGAATTGCTGGTGGATTAAATAATAGTGAAAAGTTTGGTCTTATTGGTCGAAGGGCAGGTGATATACGTGATGAAAGTAAGTTAAATTCAATACTCTCTGCACGACCAAACATTCCAAGTATCACACCTTACGTAGATCCAATCATGAAAATGGCGATGACACCTGTCGCAATTGGCGGCAATACAAATATTGGTCAGATTGGCGATAATCCTGTAACCAATACTTCTCCTATAATATTGAATAACGGCGTAACTTTTGATCCTAATGATATGGTTGTTGGAGCCCGTTAAGGGAGCCGAAGCTCCCTTATTTTAGTTCGACGCCTGCAGTCAGGTCACAATATTCGAGCTGACGATCTTTTGGCGGAGCTTGTACTCCGCTTGCAAGGACAATAGCACAACAATGTTCGAGCCTTTCGACGTGCTCGAATGCACCCCATGGATCTTCGGCAATAGCAGTAACACCATGCGCCTCTTGACCAACAATATCATATTGCGGCATATCACCCTTCTTAAATACTCCAAACCCACCTGCAGTGACCGTTGCGAGGTCCATACTTCCTGGTGTAAAGTATTGCGTATTATGACCAACCTTTGTATAACGAGTGAGCTCAGGGAACTCACGAGTAATATAACGTAGGTCCCAACCAGCATACATTGCTGCTACACAATGAGTCGGATGCAGGTGTAGGACACATCGATATGGATCTTCAGAGATTGTATCTTGTAAGATGCGATGTAGGTTGATCTCACTACTTGGTTTTCTTGCACCTTTATACGGAGCAAATGAAGTAAATCCATTTGCATCTGTATCGGTGTCATGCCAATATAGCTTTAGTAGATTTTCTTGTTCAATTTTAAATTTACGGATGCCACTTGGACTTACATACACATAATCTTTGTGCTGCTCGTAAATGCTACAGTTACCATCACGAGTCGTAATCCAATTGCGAGCATAAGACTCACGCATCACGTCACCGATAAGTGTTTTCATTTCATCTCCTAAAAGTGGATAGGGAAGCTACGCCTCCCTATCCGTCTTTAGTCATTGTTACTCCAACTTTCGTCCGAATCTTATTCAGCGACAAGGCCCACATGGGGTTGGCACACCTTATTCTTAGTCTTCGTTAGCCAATCTTGCAAAGTATGACATTGTATCGTCATCATCTTCTGTGCTAACTTGCTCAGCTGTTACGGGCTCATGAGCTGGGGGTGTAGGGGCTTCTACAGGCTCATTCATCTGAACAGTTTCTGTCATAGTGGGTGCACCCATTGTTGTTGGGTTTTCACCAAGGACTCGCATCAACTTTGCTTTGAGTTCGTCGTATGACTTATAGTTAGATGGGTCTGTGAACTCAGAAAGAGAATGCAACTGGTTATACACACCTTCTAGCTTATCTTCATCTCCTTCGAAAAGACTTGCTGGACTTGCAAACTCAGACTTGTCATAGTTGCGATATCCTTCAACTTGGCGGATCTTCAACTTAAAGTCTGCACCATCCCAAAAGTCGAAAGGATTAACAGGAGTTTCATCGGCAAAAGATGGTTGCATTACATCCATGATCTTGTCAAAGATCTTCTTACC
>PDMW01000109.1_pt1 | contig 16617 bp, 3 predicted proteins | sample 1515511 | NCBI WGS metagenome assembly PDMW01 (sample SAMN07343023, study PRJNA328102) | Marine metagenome, whole genome shotgun sequencing project. | biome: marine; feature: bay; material: water; isolation source: viruses from water sample < 0.22 micron filtered, nuclease treated, low... ... | reverse complement strand
CTCTCAACAACTTCTTTTGCAACACCTTGATTAGTGCCAAGGGCATATACTTTAGTAGCAGCTTTAACATAAGGCATTAAATCTTTATCTTTAAAATCTAAATCTTTCTGCTTCTTAATGTCTTTTATATCATAGTTCAGTCCTTTAATAAGACCTGATCTAACAGATATAGCAGGAGACATATTATCCAACATTGCTAACATAACATCAACACCGTCTTTTCTAGCATTCTTAGGGTCGTCAGAAAGATATGTACTTAAACCTTTATATATTGTTGTCAGTATTTTACCTTGAGTACCCGTGCCGTTTACTATACCTTCTATTTGAGACTGCATTCTTCTAGCTTTAGACTCATCTAATTTTTCAGCTCTTTTTTCAGGGTCCATTTCATCATCTAAATACGTGTACATTACTCCATCTGAAACTGCTGCAAACATAGCTGTTTGTGCAATCATATAGTTAGCAAATGTTAGCAAATCTCTACTAGACTTTTGCATGTCAAGCTTACCAGTGTCGTAACTCTTCATTAATGATTTGTTAAGAGCTGTTATTGCATTATTGTTGTATCTTATCGGTGTATTTAAAAAACCAGTTGTAAGTTTACCTATAGCTCCTTTTTGACCAACTGAAACTCTATTTGCCCACATAGACTGCTGAGTGTTTTCTGCAAAAGTTATAAACTCTTCGTAAACTATCTCTCTAGCTTTATCTTTACCCATACCTGGATTTTCTTTCATTACAGCTGATATTCTTTGAGGTATAACATAAAAAGCTCCCATACCTATAGCGGCCTTATCACCAGTGCTTGATAAAGCAAATGATAAACCTACACTTTTATTTTTTAAACCTTGCCAGTTTGATTTTAAATCATTTAACTCATTCATAGCTAGATCAAAGTTTTGACCACGCTGCTTCATGTAATCGCTCTTATAAAATAAAGAAAGTTCTTTTACATTTTCAGTTATATCTTTAAGGCCATTTGGTTTCATTTTCCAAGGTCTAACGCCTTTACCATATCCTAAAAACAAAGTTGAAGAAGTTAACTGACCAATAAAAGATCTAACACTACCAACTAAACCTAATCTTGTAAAACCTAAACCGAATGCCATAGCTTTTTTAGTTCCAGGATCTTGATAAGTACTTAACCTTCCATTTTTAATAAACTCTATAACACCCTCCATATTAGGCTTCCAGTTCTTATCTCCTATTTCTAAAGCCATTTTATCAAGATTCTCTTTACTATATATAATGTCAAAATTCTCTACAGTTTGCTTCATAAATTGAGGTCTAATATTTTTTATACCCGTTTGTAAGTCTTGAAAAATATTACCTGCCTGCCAGTTCTCATTAGGTTTAAAATAAGTATTACCTTCAGGAGTAGAACTAACTACGTCAGACATTAACTTGTCAGCATATATTTTAGCGCCTGGGCTGTTAACTACATATTGATTCATAGCCAACATTTCAGCATCTGTTAAACCTTCTGGTTTAAAACTATTTTTATTCCAACAGTAAACTCTAATGCAATCTTCAACAGTAAACGCTCCTACGGCAGGTTTCTTTATGTTTAAAGCAAACTCTTTGTCTTTTCTACCAAGTTTAGTAATACTTTTGTTTAATCCTTTATAGTCATTTAATACTTTTATTTCAAAAGACCTATATTCCATAGTCTCTTTATCAAAAACACCGTTAGTCATGTTATCAACATATTCATAGTCTTCTCTATATTTAAAGAACCTACTTGACAAGGTTGACAAGTGTTGAAAGCTATTAGGCAGAAATCTAAGCTTATATTTCAATCCTGACTGAGCTTTTTTAATTTCTGCTGGAGACATAGGTTTTCTATTTTTAGCAGACAAATTTCTACTCATTATCTCTAAAGTGTTTGCTTTTAATCTTTCTGGATTATTTTCTAATCTTTCAGAGGCTTGAGCACTTAAGTTAGGATCTTTAGTGGGATCTTTAACTACAGATATCTCATTAGCATTTAACCTGTTGTATAGTTGAGTTGAAACGTTTTCAGGTATTACACCTTCTTTTATAGTTTCCGTATTAACCGTAAAAAAGTTTTCGCCGTTATCTATTTTATACTGTTCGATGTTGCCAGCTAATTGATCATAAGTTTTAGAAACAACAGCGTCACTTAATCTTCTTTGACCTCTATCACCTCTTTTTCTATTCATTGCTAAAGATCTATCTTTACTAACGTCAGCATGTAGAATAAATACTTCGTAACCGTTTTCTTTTAATTCGTTTATTATTTTGCTAGAAGAATTATAGCTAGCTCCAGTCATATCGATAGCCATACCTTTACCTTGCTTTATTAAGTTAGCTTGTTGAAGCTTCTTTTCTTTTATAGATAAAGCTTGTATTTGACCACCTAAACTTCTTTGCTCAGCATTCCATGTCGTCTCATCTGCAGGTAAGTTTTCAAACTGTGAAACAATATCTTCTTTGAAATTGTCCATATTGACATTTTCTAGTTCTGTTATATTGTTTTTCTCCATGAAAGCTTTAAGTAATGTAGACTTGCCAGATCCTGGAGCACCCATTGTTATAACTACTTTTCTGTCACTAGCAAATTTACCAGTTTGATTTGCTTTCCTAGTAGTATTAGACGATGCTTGGTAAACTATTTCTCCACCTTTGCTATACACGTCCTTATTACTCTTAACAGTTGGTGCTAATTGAGTTGATTGATTAGTTTCCTGACCTGTAGTTCCAGCAGGTATACCACCATCTCCTTTATCTATTTCTGTAGGTTCTACTTTTCTTTTAATAGAAACCGCATTTAGCTTAACCATTGTTTTAACTTCTTCTATAGATTTTACATCTATATTATCAACGCTAATATCTGTTACAGTTTCAGCAATTGCTTTATCAGCTTTTTTTCTACTTGCTACTTCTTCACCTGACTGTTTTATCGACTCAGCTAAAGAAACAACTTTTTCACCTTCTCTGAAGTAAACGTCTTTGTATATGCCAGTAGTAAATAGTCTAGCTACACCACCACCACCTGTTTTTAAACTTTTACCTTTTGGAGATTTTAGTACATCAACACCTTTATCTAAATAATTAACTTCACTCCATAACGAACTAAATTCAAAATCAGGCATACTGGAAAACTCAGTGTTTTTATTAAGTTCTGTTATAATAGTAGATTCCATGCTAACATTAGGGTTCAAATGCTCTACCTTAGACTTAAAATCCACCATAGCAACATATTCTTTGCCTTCAAAAGAAAACACTTGTCCAGCGCCAGCTTTTTTAATGTTGTTTTTAGGTATATACATCATTTGGTTCCAAACCATGTTTCTAGTACCACCTGTTAAGCTAGAACCTTCTTTGCCTATACGAGCTAAATAAATTAATCTATCATTATATTCTTTTTCAGATATCTCTCTACCCTCATTAAGAAATTCTCTTTTAGCTTCGTAGTTAGCTTCAAAAATAGCTTTTCTAGTATCAGCATCTTTCTTAGTAAACACATCGTTATAAAGCTCTTTTTTACCTTCAAAAGTAGGCTCGTAAGTTTTACCTTTATAAACAAAGTTGCCATTAGACTTTTCAGCCCACTTAGTAACTGGCAAATCTCCAAACTGGATAAAGTCAGATACTTGTTGCATTGTGCCTATTGAGTTTAAGTTTTTAGTGTCTTCTATTAAATACTTATACTTTTCATTTACTTTAGAAAACTTGTTTTCACCAATTACAGAAGTTAATCCAGAATGCTTTTCTGCTCTTTTATACTTACCGTCAGTAACTTTAGGATCCCATATATAAAGGTCAGATCTACCGTAACCTTGTCTTCTATCTTGAGCGACTAAGTGGTTTAATGATATTCCTTGGCCAAATACAAATCTAGAACCTAAATCTAAAGCGTATTTATTTTGAGCATCCCAAGCATCTTTGTTGATAAACTGAAATTCTTTTTTTATAGGCTTGCCATTAGCATCTTTACCTACTTCAACTTTATGGCTAAAGTAAGGCGCTTTCTTTTTATTTTCTTCACCTTTTTTACCTCTATAATTAAGACTCTCTACATTAACTCCAACAGGTTGAAGACCACTAACCTCTTGCAATACACCTTCAGTGTCTTGCATTTCTCTCATTACTTCAACGCTAATATTATCTGTAGCTTCTAAATAAACACCAGCTCCTTGTTTACCATCTGGCGTAGAAAGCTCGATCTTGTTCATTTTGTCGTATATAGATTGATCATCTACATAGGTGTCGTTATATATTTCCTCTTCTTTTATCTTGTTGAATTCAGACTTTAGCTTTTGATAAATCTCATTATTGGCTCCAAAATCTAGATTAGTCTTATTAAGTCTTTCTGTATACTTATTTGAAAAGACTTGAGTTTGTTTAGAGTCTAAACCGTTGCTTTGGGACGCTTGATAAGTGTTATTATTTATTTCAACTTGAGTTTTATCCATTGGTCTTAAAGGCGCAGATAGTTTCTCAAACTGTCCAATGTCACCGCTAGTCATCAAAAGCTCATTGTTTGTTGACTCAAACTTATTAGTATTTCTATTAAAAGGATTTACACTTCCTTTGTTGCTTACATATATTTCTAAAGCGTTTTGATATCTTGATTGTAGAAATAAGTTATTTACTTGAACGTACTTACCTGCTATTACAGACCCTGGGTTTTTAGAACCTTCTGGAGCTTTAGTCATCATTTCTTTAAACACTTCGAATCCAGGCGGTGTTATTCTGTAACCTTTATTACCCGCGTAAACGTCACTAACTGATGTTCCTTCAGCTAAAGATTCTTTAGTAGACATTCTATCTCCATAATCAACCCAATCAAGCCAAGAAGCTTCACCCTCCTTAGGCTTTATCTTAGTCATGTTTTTTATTGACTGAGGATTTTCCATTGCAAAGTCAACGAGCCAATTGTAAGTGCTTAATAACTGTTCGTTATATTTTTTAGCAAACTTAGGGTCTTTAAGCTTTTTAGGGGTAGGCTTATCAAGCATTGTCATTATAGCAGCTTGATTATCTCCACTAGCAGCCTGCTTGTTGAATTCTGTTCTAAACTTGTTATGATTAAACTTACCATCTTTTTCGATGAACTTATTAACATCTAACGTTCTAAAAAACATAAAAGCATTATTTGTTATTCTACTTTCAGCCTCTATGTTTGAGTTTTTTATAGCCGTAGCATCTTTTTCACTTATATATTTTTCTTCTACAGGTTTTTCAGCTTTAGGTCTAGAAAGATCTATAGCGTCTGTTATAGCTTCAAGATTATTATCTTGTAACTGTACATCAGGTCTTGCTACATTATTTCCTTCAGAATCTTTATACTCGTAATCTACTTCTACACCTTCTTTTTTTCCTTCTACATATTTTTTTAATTCAGTCCATTTCAAATTTATTGATTGAAGCCAATTAAAAACAGAACCTTTACCACCTTCATACTTTCTCATCTTATCTAAAAGCTGATCTTGTATTCTAGACTTCCATAAATTTTCTTGTTGTTTGTCATAGTTTTTAGGGAAAGCGTTGTAAACTTCATTAACAGCGCCTATATTTCTATCTATTAAGTCTGCCTTCAAGTCGTCTAGCCTAGTTTCAAGATCTTGTTTTGCTAATTCTTTAGCGTCTAAACTTTCTAATTCTTTTAAATAAGCTATATCTTTAATGTTTTTGTCAGAAGTCTCTATATTAGACTCCATGTTTTTTATTTCTACTTCATATTTTTTTATTTGAGCTTCTGCTTCAGCCTTTAACTCTCCTGTATATTCATTAGACATTTTTTTATACATATCTAATGTTTCTCTCTTTTTATCAAGTCTAGTTTTGTATTCACTTGCTTGACCCTCTTGCATATACATGCTACCACCTTCTTGCTCTGACAGTAAAACAGTTTCTTGAGCATCTAGTTCTATAGCTTTAGTCTCAGGTCCAAAAGCATTTTCAGCTTTAGCTTTAGCACTCTCCACAGCTATTTGATGAACAAAGTTAACGCCTAAATCTAAATCTATTTTCTTACCTGTTTCATTTTCAAATGTTGTTTCAAGCATCTTCTCTAAGCTTTTAACAGCTTCAAAGTTTCCTTCAGTTAAAAGCTCTTTGTCTACTCTACCACTTCCAACTTGCTCCATATATCTAGCGAAGTATTCAACAACTTGATTAGGTGGTATCTTATCATTAACAACATCTATATTTAAATCTTTACTAAATTTAGCGTCTAAAGATTTTCTTATTTGCGTTGGTAAAGAATATCTAAACTTATTCATAAACTCAACAAGCTCTGGAGAGTTTCTATTTAAACCCATTCTCCTTATAAGTACATTAACTATAGGATGTGTGTTTTCATGAATGTCTATTTGAGTGTTCTTACCTTTGGTATTTATAACCAATAAAGGAACACCTATAGATTCACCTGTTGTTTTTAACTGTTGACTGATTAAGTTTAAAGCATCAATATTCCTATTTTTTGGTATCTTTATCTTACCATCAACTACTAAGTCTGGGAATTGATCAGCCTTAAGTTTACCTTCATCTATAAGCTTGTTTAACGCAACCTCTAGTTCAACATTAGATGAGTAAGTTACAACATCACCACCAGCTTCTTTTCTCTGCTCTATAGCTCTATCTATAGCTTCGTTAGCTTTTCTTTGTCTAACATCTTGAGCGGTTTGATCTACGTTTTCTACATTCTTAGATATTTCTTCTTGTCTTTTCTTAAGATTCTCTAGGTTAGTAGTGTTTAGTAATTTACCTTGTTTTTCTAGCTTTTCTAATTCGTATATTTTTTGCTTTAGTCTTTCTGATTCAAGTCTATCATTTAAGAATTTTTTAGCTTCAGGACTGTTTAAGTCTAAACCTATTTCAGACATTTGGTTCACAACGTCTATAGCATCTTCAACTTGATACTGCATTGCGTCTAAAAAGTTTTTATCTTTTTGACCTCTATCTTCTAGTATTTGCTTAAACACCTCTGGGCTGTATTGAGAAGCCATTGCCATGTAATCTTCAGCGCTTAACCTATTACTCATAAAGTTGTCAACAACCTTGTTCATCATCGCGTCCTTTTCTTCTAATAGTTTAGTCTCTTCAAGAAACAAAGAATGCTCTAGTTCAAACTCTAAAGTTTTAGCCTTGTTATTTTCTATAGCTAGTTCTTTTATAGCGGCTAAGCCTCTTCTTTTAATTAAACCATCGACGATGTTATTAAATAAAAGTTTACGATGTGGATCTTTAAACTTGTCACCCATCATTGACATAATAACAGCTACTTCATTTTCGGTAGTTTTCTCGTTTATATCCTCAAACTTAAAACCAAGGCTTTTTAAGTCTTCTAAACCTTTTAAACTCCAGCCTTTTTTCTTTAATCTTTTTGATAGCTCAGCCGTTATCTGATCTTGAGCTTCACCAACGGTTTTTTTATCAGCCTTTGGATCTGTTATTTTTATACCAAAATCCTTTTCAGCTTTAGCAACAGCGTTTTTATACCACTTTTTGTTTCTAATAGCTAATACATCTGCTTTTAGGTTTTTGTTTAGTTCAGAGTTTATTTTACCAGGCGAAGTGCCTCTCATTATTAAGGATAGAGCCATGTTCTGTGTTAAGTGATCAAGACTATTAGTCTTCAAAAACTTATCCATATCCATACCTTCTTCAAAAGCTTGAGCAGTTGTTTCACCGACACCTAACATAACAGCGGAACCAGCAGCTTGGCCACCAACTCTAAAAGGGGTGGTAGCAGTTCTGTAATAAGGTATATTTTCCCTACCAATCTTATTCCATTTAGAAAACAAACCGCCAGACTTAGGATTTGTTAAGTATTTCATGTATTTTCCATAAGCAACGCCAACTGGACCTAACACCGTGAAAGCGTAAGGCATTTCCCCAGCACCTTGACCAAAAGTTTTATTATAAAAATAAAGCTTACTAAACTCTCCTACTGCCGCATTCTGATACTCTAAGTACTTATTATAGGTTTTAGATCCTTGTCTAAGTCTAGCTACTTTAGAAGCATTTAAAGCGCCTTTACTAACTGTAGAGAAATAAGCGGCCTTGCTCATTGATCCTACAGTTTCAATAGTTGCGCCAATAGCCCCACCAAAAGTTGCTTCAGTTAATAGCATTTCACCGGCTAACCTCAACCAAAAAGGTGTTTGATAGCCTACGTTATAACTCCACTTACTTTTTAACTCTCCGCTTTTATCAAACCATTTGTCTCTAGATTTTTGAGCTATTTTTTTATCATCTTTACCAAGCGTATTAGTCCAGTTATCAAAGTTTTGTACTAATTGATAACTAGTAGATCTTTCATCTGTTGGTAGAAACAAAAACTCTTTTGCACCAACTTTTAAACCTTCACCAAAACCACCTTTCTTTATGTCGTAAGGGCTAAAGTTTAATGTGTACACTGCTGATAAATCTCTTATTTCGGAAACAAGCTTATTATAAGCTAGCTTTATAGAACCTGGAGAAGCTACAGCGTAATCTAGGTTTTCCAATTTAGCATTAGGATCTAAAGAGTTTTGTACTATTTGATTAGCATCACCGCCCATTGCTTCACCTAGCTGAGTAAACATACCACCAACAGCGTTGAAAAATCCCATAGCAGGAGTACCTCCCATATACTCGTCTCTCTCAACTCCTTTAGGCCCGACCATTTGTGCTAAAGCTTGTATTTTCATGTAACTTCTAGTGATTTGAGACTTGATGTCTACATCATTAAAGTTATTATTTAAATACATTCTATAATCGTCAAGCTTGTTAGGTATATCAGACATTTCTATTTCCTCGCCATCACTCTCTCTAGTAACTCTATTATCTTCACCTAATCTATATAACTCTCCTGTATTTTTATCTATTAATAAGTTAGCCGTGTTGTTTTGCATTTCAACACCCATTACACTTTGGATTATTCTAGATCTTCTTTGAGATATTACTTTTAAATCTTCTTCATTATCTACGTTGTATTTATCCATTAAATACTTTATCTCTAGATTATCGTAGCTAGTTCTTTCTGTCTTTTTATTCGTTATAGCTTCAAAAGAATATTGGTCATCTTCAAGTTCGGACGCTAGTTCTACTTCACCTTCACTAAAAACTCCAACACCTACAAAAGAGTCTGCTCTTTGTGATCTATCTATTAAATCCCCTTCCTCAACGGCTAGGTCGTATAAAAAATCTCCTTTAGATACTTTAAACTCAGTACCTATAAAAAAGTCTAAACCTCTACTTAATGCCTCTTTAGTTATTCCTTTAACTTCGTTTTCAGCTTCTTTGTATATACTAATAAAGTCATTAACATCTCCTTCTTCCTTTGGTTTAGAAACACTGTAGTTCCAACCTAAATCTTTTAAGCTGTTAATATACTCATCAATAGATAGATTATTTTTTTCAGCCTTTTGTGTTAATTCAAAATAGGTTATTGTTCCAGTTTCTTTAGTACTTGAATTGTTAAATGTATACTTAGGGAAATACTTATCTAAAAAGTCTTTACTTTTGTTATTTATTATATCATTAATTTTAGTATCGTAAAGTACCTCAGCATCGTTTAGTATTAAGTCAGAAGCAAATTCAATGTTTTTAGGATCTTCAAATAATTTTTCATATACTAAATCATTAAAATCTGTTTTAATATTAGTACTAGATTCAGGAGTAGGAAGTTCATCCGATGTAATACCTAAAGCGTTTAAAAAAGCTTTATTAGAATAAGTATTTATAGCACCTTTAGAATCTACTTCACCATTAGGTCCTATTGAAAACATTTCAGGAGAAACTTCAAAAGGATCCCCTTCTTCCTGAACAACTCCTCTTACACCTTCTCTTGCTCCCCTATTGAAATAACTAAATATATCACCTGACTCCATAAAGTCAGACAATCCAAAACCTAGCTTAATTAAACCACTTTGATTTCTTGTTTGAAAATCAGGTAACTTATCAACAGGTATTACATTGTTATTATAGTCAGCATCAGATGAAGCGTTAACTGGGTTTTCTATAGTTTTACCAATAAGTACATCTACAGGGTTTCCTATATCAAAGTTTTGAATTGGAGTTATGTCTACATTAGTAGTACCAGCTTGAAAAGTTCCTATTCTATTTTCAAAGTCATTTTTAATTCTATCGTTAAAAGACTCTTGTTCAATACCACTAATTAAACTTGATAATGTTTTGCTTTCTTTAACTAAAGACTGGTATTCCTCACCTTCAACTACTTTAGCAAAGTTACCTTCTTTATAGGCTTTCTCTCTTATAGCTTTTTGCTTTTCTGCTATTTTACTAGCTTTCTCACGTAGCTTTACTGGATCGTTTTCGTTTTTACTTTCAACAGGAGGATCGGTTATGACTACTTCTGCATTAGCTTCATCAACATTATTTACAACATCTACTTCATTACCGGTGTTATTAATATCGTCAGTTGTTTCGACTACTGCATCAGTGTTTTCTACTAACTCCTTGTTTTCTATAATTTCTTCTTCCAAAATATAATTATTTAGTTATTTAACGGTCCTGAGATTTGTATAGATTGATTGTTGTTACCAGAACTACTCGTTGAAATTCTTGTTTTTGGTGTAAATTTATCATTAGGATCTTCAGCATATACAACTTTGCCATTAACCTGTGTTATATGAGGGTTTGGTCCAGTAAAATAATCTATATAACTTAAATCATCTTGTTTTGTGTACTTGCCTCTAGCAGCTCCAGATACAAAACTATTTTTAATTTCACTTTGCTTAGAGCTATCAATATACTTAGTCTGAGCCGGGTTACCGTGGTGGTCTTTTGTCACTATTGTTAACATGTTTCCTTCTGTTCCAGATTTAACTTGCCATTGCCCATTTACTTGACTGTATTGACCCGCGTAAACGCCTTCGATAGTACCTGGAAGAGTACCATACTTTTGACCTTTAAACCTAGTGGTTAAGTCATCAGCTGCTTTAGCATTTTTAGCAGGATCGTTATTTGTGGGAGAGTGAGAAAAAACCTCGTTTAAATAATCTAAATCAGCTTGCATGTAGTTTCTAATACCTTCTCTTCTTGAAGGATCATCAACAGTACTAGTTCTAGTAACACCGTTGCTAAGTACTCTAAAAGTTTGTTTTGAATTTCCTTGATCTACTTGTGGTAATACATTTCTAGTTATGTATATATCTTTAACGTGTAAAAAAGCTGTTTCTAATATATCGTCCTTATCGGATTGAGTGGTGGCGTCAGCTACAGAGTCTATTAACTCTTGTGCTTTTTTAACCCCACCATATTTTTGGTAGTATTTTTTTACAGCAAGCTCCTTGTCACCATCGCCAAAAGATAATATTTTAGAATCTATGACGTCACTAAGTTCTGACGAACCACCAGCAGAAGGGTATAAAGCGTCTTCAATAGCGGTATAATTAGGCACATTAACTGTAGAAGTATTTCTAACACCGTTAACTACATCTATACTTGTAGTTATAGTTCTAAAATTTTCTTGATTCATATATGTAGCGGTACCTTTACTAAGCAATTTTTGTCTAAGATCTTTAACGGATTTTTCATCGCTACCTAACTTAGTGTAAAGCTCGTTTTGTTTCCCTTGCTGGTACATTGAACCTATGACACCGAAATCTACAGTTTCATCAGCTTCTATTAAAGTGGTTGTTTGAGCGGTTGTTCCAGTACCTTGAGTTGAAGTAATGTCATCTTTTTGATAAGAATTAAAACCTATTGGGTCTTGTTCAGAACTTGTTTCTAAATAAGTAATGTAATCCCATTCTTTACCAGGTATCAGTTTACCTCTATCATCAAAAGCGGATGGGTTTCTTTCTAATCTAACTTTACCCCAACCTTCAGAAAAATCATCATTATAAATACCAAATATCTCCGCATACTTAGGATCACCTATAAAAATAGAATCTGCACTTTTCCCTTTAGACAATTCAGCTGCTTCAATAGCTCCACCTACACCTTTAGAGACTTCTGAGAAACCTACAATGCTTTGAGCAAAACTATTTGCACCAGCTATTTCTTTAGCTAACATAGTTTGTACTTCCCCGTCTGTAAGTTTACCGCTGAAAACAGCTTCTTTTAATCTTTGCTTACCATCCGCAAAAGCCTCCTCTAACTGCTGATTTATTTTCATAGCATTTTTTTGAGGCATTTGACCAGCTACAGTTTTACTCTTTTTTCTACTATCTAAAATACCCTTGTCGTAAGCATCACCTATTCCTTCTATTCTATTAGTCAAAAGCTTGGACTTTTTAGCCTGTGCTTGTTGTTTAGCTATTATAGTTTTAGAAATAGTGTCACCTGTCTCTTTCAAAGCTTTACCTATGTTAGAGTAGCTAGTATCTATTATTTTTACATTTGGATTTGCGTATGCTCCCATTTTTTATTTTTTTAATTCAAAATCAACTTCCGCCTGCGCCGTATGCTGATGCTCCTATTGATAAAGCTCCTTGAACACCACCTGTTAATGCAGATGTAGCATCTGATCTATATTGTGCCTCTTGAAGAGTAGACCTATCAAGTAAACCAGCCGTTCTGTCAAGCTTTTGCATTTCTCTATTTTCCCTAGTTTGAAAAACAAATTCTTCTCCTTTAGCTTTTAACTGCTCGTTTTGAGCTTCTTGTTTTTGTATGTCAGCGGATATTTGTAATTTAGCTTTGTTAGCCTCTCTAGCAAGAGCCGTAGCGGCGGTACTAGCTGTACCCATTGCTTGCATACTATCAAGTGCAGTTGCTAAATTCATATCAACTTCTTCCATTTGAATTTCAGCTGCTGATGTAGCTACTGACATGTTTGCATATGGATTTAATATAGGTTGTCTAGTTGCTTCTAGCATATCTAGTTCACTTTGAAGTCTTTTACTCTCTAGAGCTGCGTCATTCGCTGCTTGATTAGCTTTACTACTAGCATACATTCCAGTCAATACGCTAGCAGCAGCCATAGCTATTATCGGTACTGCCATAATTTTTTAATTTTAAGATGATTTAACTATTTCTGTTGACACGGCAAATAGTTGCTTACTACCTGTAATGTTTGTAGTGTTGTCTGTTGATAACTTAACCGTTGCAAAGAAACCTTTTATACCAGTCATACTATTACCAAAAACAACCTCTCCTTGTCTAACCATATTATTACTAACTAAATTAGCATAATATTTATTTTCTTTTAAATGAAAACCAGCTCTATAAGGTATACCGTTTTCATAATACAATCCTTCTTCATAACTTTTAACGCTAAGTGAGGTATCTATATAAGTACTACCACTAATAACTCTTGACTGGTCGGATTTAAAACTAGTTAGCTCCCAACCATTATCACCTTCGTAGTTTATTGTTTTAAAGTTTTTAACAATAGAAGGATTAGCATTAAAAGAAAATTCTATAGAAGATGGACTTGTAACACCGTAAAACTCGTTGTGATTATTATCACTTTCATAGTGTAAGTAAATTTTAGGACCTTTAGTAGTATACATGCTTCCCTTGATACTTATTATAAAGTCTGGTCTATATGTGTAAAAAGTAGTCCAACCTTTATAGTCGTCATCAAAAGCTATAGTGCTATAATAGCCAATATCGTTGCTTGTATTATAATCACTTACTTCATCAGTAGTTTTACTACCAGATCTTCTTTGTATAGATACTATATAGTTGTTTTTGTAGTTGTCATAACCTCCTTCTATTTTATCTTTTTTAAACGTTCTAAATCTAATACCACCAGAAGACATAGGTATTACAACACCATTTGTATAAACAAAACCTTCTGTTTGCCCAGATTCAGTATCTAATCCAGTAACAAGACAGTTTGATGTTATCCAATTAGTTGCACCAGTTGGACGATATTCTACTATAGACCCTACTTCCACGTTCAGCAGGTCTTTGCCAAAAGCTACTTGTATAAAGTCTGGAGCATAACTCGCTAGTGGTGGTTGGGTAAGAGGAAAAGGAGGATTTTGTGATGATAGAATTGCTTCATCAGATAAATAAGATTGCCTGTTTTCGTTTACTTTTTGGAACGTATCTCTAAAATAGTCATTCATACCATACTTTGATATAGGAGTAAGTCCATCTCTAGACAATCTTAAAACAGCATTCCTATCTTTATCAGTAAAGTATCTTCTAAATCCAAAAGCAGCAAAAGACTCTGGGTTTCTACTAATACCATAGTCACCAACATAAGGTGTTACTTGACCTATAACCTTTGGAGACTTAGTTAGTGTAGCAGATCCCTCTGCGGAATATATAGCATCTTTATCTATTAACGCCGTACTTATTTTATTCTCTTGGAAAACAGTTAGGTTGTTATCCATAGCATATATCAATTGTATAGAACCATTGTGAGGATCTACAGTTTTTGTTATAGGCTGCGCGGTTGAAAACACATTAGTTTCATTAAAGCCAGTTCTAGAATTATATATACCAGAATATATTAAACCACTACTTCTATATACAGCGTCGTTTGAATCTAGCTTAAAAAAAGCTGATATACCCCTGTCCATTATAGTGTTATTGAAACCACCTCTAATTCTAGACTCTTCTATAATCCAATTAGAAGCATTGTTGTCGTCAAAAATTTCTGGACTAGGCCAAGCGTTAGATCTTGGTGATGCTGTAGAAGTAGGAAAAGCCGGGTAACCATCTAAGCCATCTAAAAAAGGTAAACCAGGCCAAGCTCCAGCCATAACCGTGGAATATACGTTTCCAGTACCGCCAGAAGCTGATCTTGACTGTAGTCTAGGAGTAGTAGTTCTTTTTAACCAAAAAGTATTATAGTATTCTATTTCTAAAGTATAAGGCATTTACTTGATTTTATTTATTCATTTTCCAAACATAATATTTAAGCTCAGTATTTGAACCAAATAAGCTACCTGCTTGACCGTTAGCATCGTATATTCCAATGTTAAATTTAAACTCTATAGCGTCACCTATTTGATTATCAGGAGCGCTGTTGCCTCCCCATATTATGTCGCTGTTTTGTATTTTACTACCTCTAACATAATGTATCATAGGAGCAAAAGAACTACCACTAGAGTCATAATTACCATTTCTCATCTCAAACCAACTAGTTACATCTTGTTCAGAACCTAGCTCCGCTCGATCAACCCAATCTGAAGAAGGATTGTAATCAATGCTTGAACCTGGCCACATTGCTAGTGGGAGTTGATAGTTCCCTAAGCTGAAGTCTCCTCTTAATTTAACTCTTCTTGAATTAACAGAGTTTATAACCACAACTAAACCGCTTAAGTACCCTGACGAAGACGAAGAAGAACTACCGTTTTCTAAACCTTTTAAATTAGCAACTATTAAAGGCACTTTATTTCTATAGTCAGTCCAAGCGTCAGAAGGAGGAGGAGCTACTGACCATCCATTGTAAGTGGTATAATTTCTAGGCAAATCTGACTGGCCTAAATCTGTGAAAGCAAACAACGGTTGATCCGCTTCAAACATTACATCGTTAAAGTTTATTTTTTCCATCCAACCAAAATCTTCTCTACCATTAGTTTGGTTCATATAATATCTCCATCTGTACAATTTCCAAGTTGGACTATTAACAAAGCCAAAGTCTGCACACTGCACATTAGCCTTGTACAAGACTGGTGGTTCATTTGTTAAAGATAAATTTTGAAAAGTTTTAACTATTACAAGACCTCCAGAAGTAACAAATCTACATTTAGCAGAGTAATTGTCCGCTGTTGCAGAATCAGCTTTATAAGTTCCTTGCTTTTTAAGTATAAATGACCATCTAGGCGAAGTGCTAGGAGCAACACCAGGTTGAGTAACCTCTAAATCAAATGGAAAGTTATTAGGGTTTGTTATAGCGTTTCCGTTAGCATCTAGTAACTCAATAATTTGTCCAGTTACGTTGGGGTTTGTTATAAAGTTTCCAGAGTTATCAATTAAACCTATTTCATTTGAAACAGCATTACCTATTTGATCTGTTTCTCTCCAAGCCCAGTAAAACTGAGAAGAATCCACAGGATCTGTAGCGGGCAAAGTATCTGACACCCTGGTATTAAAATCTGATATTAAACCACTTGAAGATGTTTCGTGAAAAATATCTAATGCTGATGTCATTGGTTTTGTTTCAAAAACTTGAAGCTTTTTAGCAAAAGAATAATCTAAAGAATCAACAGTGGATGAATCATCTTGAACATATCTATCATCTCCTACAGTATTTGTAAAAATAGTTGCTAAATAGCCTAATCTTTTTTTCGTGGAAATAGTTGCTATTAAAGGATTTTCATTACTAGCTAAATAAAAAGGATCTGTTCCTCCAGTTGGGCCTGGATAAGGATAGTACTCAGTGCTAGATGAATGACCACCATTAAATATTTTACCTTTGTAATTTGTCCAATCACCAAACTCTCTAAAAGGTTTTATTTGAGTAACTGTTATTTTATCTGCCTCTCTATTTTGCCTATTAACAACTGGATAAAAATTTATACCATCAGCTGCTGTGTTATATATAGTGTCTGGTTGATAAAGTCTGTTGTATAAAATAGTTGAACTAGAAAACTGCGTATCCTGTGGTCCTGGTTCTTGTAAGTCTCTATTTATTTTATTTATATTATCGTTAAATAAAGGAATATTGAAAACAGTTCCAGGTGAGCTATATGATATTTTCTCCGATCCGCTCCACGTTATGTTACCACTAAC
>PDMW01030893.1_pt1 | contig 16695 bp, 10 predicted proteins | sample 1515511 | NCBI WGS metagenome assembly PDMW01 (sample SAMN07343023, study PRJNA328102) | Marine metagenome, whole genome shotgun sequencing project. | biome: marine; feature: bay; material: water; isolation source: viruses from water sample < 0.22 micron filtered, nuclease treated, low... ... | reverse complement strand
TCTAATCAAGCTTCTTACTCTGCTGGAACATTAACTGAAGATATTATTACTGAGTTTATTGGTAAAATCTCTTTAAATGCTCAAGGTGCTGAAGGTAATGAGTGGGTTGTATTCACTGGAACTGAAGGACGTATTGCTTTTCATAGAGCTATGAAAGATCTTATTGTTGCTCCTGCTGGTGCAATGACAGGTGGATCTATGGCTGATGTAAAAGCTGGTTCTGATATTTCTTTAGGTGGAAACTTTACTTCTTACTATGCGTTAGGTAATAAAATTACTATTGCTTACTGCCCAGTATTTGATGATCCGCATGTGCATGGTGCTTCAGGTGGAACTAACTCATTTGGTGATACTAGATTGAAAGAATCTATGAAGATGGTATTCATGGACTTCGGTTCAACTTCTGGTGTTTCTAACGTAGAGTTAATCACTAAAGGTGCTAACGGAATTAATCGTTCATTAGTTAAGAAATACATTGGTGGTATGGTAAACCCTTACGATACTAAATCAATGATGGCTGCTAATGGAGATGATAGATTCCAATGTCACGTATTATCTGAGTCAGGTATTATTGTAAGAAATCCACTTTCTTGCGGTATCTTATCTGCTTCGTAAATTAAGTTAATAATTTGATAGAGGGAGGTTTCGGCCTCCCAATATCGCCTAAAAAAATATAAAAAAATGGCAAATTATTTAGATATTTCAGGAAAATCCTCAGAAGCTGGGCAAGGAAGATTGCCTAAGCTAAGAGGTCAAATAGATCCTACAACTACACTAACTACAGGTACAACACTGTATGATTACAATAGTGGTATGGTTTATTTTTTAGATAGTTCTGGAGGTGCATTTGATGTAACCTTACCTTCCGCAAAAGCAGGCGTTAATTTTAAATTTATTTTAACAGACGCAACTGCTGATGTAGATATTGTTCAAGCTGCTTCTACTGAAGACTTTGTAGGTCATATAGTAGATGGTGCTGGATCAAAAGACACTGCTGTTTCTGGTGATACAAAAATTATTTTTGATCAATCTGGAGGTGCAGCTGCTGGTGATTGGGTTACTTTATACTGTAACGGAACTAACTGGTTTGTACAAGGATTATGCGGAACTGCAGGTGATGTGGTTTTTGGATAGTAATTAATTATTGGAAGACGGAGGGGCTTAGTCCCCTCCAAATTCCTTATATTTGCAAGATGAAAACAAGATTAGTAGTAAGAGATGGTAAAGTAGTAGAGTTAAAAGAAGATGAAGGATTAAGAAGTACAAAAGAACAAAAGGCGTTTAGTATTGGTAAGGCTAGTGGATTAACATGGGGAAAGAGAGGTTATCAAGAGACTAGAATATCAACAAACGAACAAGGGCAAAGAAGAATATTTAAAGAGACTGCAAAAAAGTCTAAATATTATATAAGTAAATAAACAGGGAGTATTAACTAAAACAAAAAAAAGATGGCACATTTAATTTATGTAAAAGCAAAAGATGACAAAAGATTTTCTTACGTTAAGTTTGGAACTTACACACAAAGAAACGGTAAAAAATCAGTATTATTAAATCCAGACGATATAGTTGTAGATGGTTGGGAAATGACAAGCGCATTAACAACACTAAATATTGATGATGAGTATGATAAAAGAATTTATGATTTTTTATTAGAACATCCTTTTATTCTACAAAACAAGCATTACGAATTAATAGACACTAAAGCTAATGTTAAAAAGCAGGCTGATAGTATATTAAAATCAGCAGAAGCAGTACAAGTAGCTACAGGAATTAAAGATAATGAATTATCTGACCTAACAAAACTATTTGGTATTGGTGATGGCTTTGATAATGATATTGTAAGAGCAAAACTTATTCAAATGGCAGGACAAGCTCCTGATAAGTTCTTAGAAATATATAAAGACGCAGACAAGTCTTACCGTGTATTTTTAAAGAAAGCATTAGAGAAAAAAGTAATACAAAAAGTAAATGATGTTTGGAAGCATAATAACTATACTTTAGGTATTTCTGATGAGCATGCAATAGCTTGGTTAAAAGAAAATTCAGACGTTTATGCTATAATGAAAAATCAAGTAAGAGGTAATTTTGCTAAGAAAGAAGTTGAGATGGAAGTATCAACTGAAGACATGACGTCTAGTGAAGGAGTTTCTGCATTAGAGAAAGCTGTAGATGCACAGAAAGGATGGTTTAAAAAAGGTCAGAAATAATACTAATAAATGAATTTAGCTGAAGCTCACGAATATATAGATATACTTTTAGATAAGGCAGATCAGCCATACTTTATAGAAGAAGAAAAAAATAAATTTCTTAATATAGCCATATCTGACTTTATTAATATGCATTATCAAAAAATGGAAGCTGATGAAGATTCTAGAAGGGCATTAGCTGGATGTATTGATTGGCAATCGTTTTCCCTTACTAAAGCAAAGATAATTGATGGTACTGCTATTTATGGTAATTCTTATCCAGCATTGTCACTTGTGTATCCTGACACTACAGCTAGTAATACTAAAGGTTATTTTGCATATGGAAATCACTATGTATTACCAAAGCAACATTTATATGTATTATCTTTAGGGGTAAGTTATTATAACAAAGATGAGGTTATAAATCCTGGTGACGGGACAATTTATTCAGGCGTTACAGAAGATGATATAATTTTTAGCCCTACTATTTCTGTAAAAAACAAACCTACTAGAGAGTATTATGAACATAATGCTAGTGGAGATCCTTTTAATAAATCTGGTGAAGACGCTCCATATTGGACTTATATAGAAAATAGAGTTGTAATTGGTGGGGGTGGTAGATCTATAAGATATATAAATATACAAGCAGTAACATTACCTACAGTAGAGCAAGCATTTTCTGCAAGTACTTGGGGTAGTTCAACAGCACCAGCTGCGCTAACATTTGCAGAGCATTATCAAAAACAAATAATTCAAATGGCTGTAAAAAGAATGACACAAACTGATGTAGGGTTAATGACACCTCCATCAAATTAAAAGCATTTAAAGAGAGTTCTTTTGCTCCCTGCTGCAAGAATAGGTTGCGACTAGAAATAGTTAAGGCCTATTTTTGTTTTATACAGAAAATTTAACTAATTTTGTAAACACCTAAACTACGCCTAATGATTACATTAAACGAAATAGCTTATAATATTAAAAACCTTGCGTATGGAGGTTCTACTTCTACAGAAAATAGCATTAGTTTAAGGCAGATAAAGCATTGGATACATTATCATAGAGCTAAACTTATTGCTGATAACATTGATAAGGGTATTACAAATAATCAGGCGCTATATCAAAGCATGAAACTTACTGCTAGAAACTCAACATCTAGTACTATAAAAAACTTTTATGATGCATGGGATGCTAAAGATATAGATGCGTCTTTATCAGCTCCAACAGTAACTGGTGAATGGTTATCTAATTTACCTAAAAATACTACAGGCGATAGGTTAAATGGAGAGTGGCTTTTAAATTCGTCCTTAACACAAGGAGAAAATGGTTGGGTTGATGGGCAACAAAGAAGTTATTATGGAGAAGAAATATCTTCTTCTCAAGTTAGGGGTGATTTTAGAAATTTTGGATCACATAGTTTTTGGACACCAAGACCACTTCAATTAAAAAATGACGCAGGTATTATAGATGTGTCTGTTGAAAGATATGCTTATTTTCCTGATGACCCTGGAACGCCTGATGATAATGAGCAAACAGACTCTTATGCTAAAAGATCAATAAGATTGTACAGGAAAGAATACGGTAATTTTGATCACTTTAATAAATTTACAGATAACAATACGCCATATTACACGCAAGAAACAATAGGAATAGATAGAGAAAATAATGGCAATGAAAATTATATAAGCCTAAGGCAACTTCAAGTATCACCTAACTATCACGCAGGATTAAACACACCAACTAATAAAAAAATATTTTGGAAATATAGAGGTAGTCTAACCATGATATTAGAAAACCCTACAGAAATTGATATGATGTATGGTTTTTGGTATGAAACTGAAACAAAGTGGGATGACGCTACAACCCCTTACCCTATTCCTATGGAGTATGTTGGTGATTTAATACAAAGAGTTATACAAGTAGAAATGCAAACAGAATTAAAAACAACACCAGACATAGTAACAGATGGCTTGGATGATATTATAAAACAGAAAATAAGTGGGCCACAAGTACAAAGATAAATACACGCTCTCTAGAGGGCTGTTTAAGCATGTAAAGCTTATGCTTTATAAATCTATTGATTATAGTTTATATTACAATATAATAAAAAGATTTTTTGAGATATTAATTAGAGATATTGTAGTAAGAGATAGAATAGTTTCTTTGCCTAATAAAATGGGTTATGTTTATTTAGATGAAAAACCTCATAAAAGAGCATTTCATATAAGGGTGGATAATAAAGCTACTAAAGAAGCAGGAGAAACAATCTACAATAGAGTACCTATCCTAGATGATTTTTATAAAAAATTAGTTTGGGTGAGGCCTACAAAATATAGAAACTGTAAAATACTACCTTTAGGGTGGTCAAAAAAAATAATAAATTATAAAGATTAATAATAATGGCAACAACTATAAACGTATCTACATTAACTGTCGCAATAACAGAAACATTAGCTCTTAGTACTGACGCTTCTGGTACAACTGATGATGTTACTTTTTCGCAAACTAATAATCATATAATAAATACATCAATATTAAATGCATCTAAAAGAATTGTAGAGTTAGAGGACACAGCACTAACTACAGTATTAACTTTTCATGCAAGTTTAAACGCAGGAGGTCAATTTAAAAGAGCAGATGTTAAGTATATAAGAATAACTAATTTAGATGATTCAGCAGTACTTAAAGTAGGTTTAATAGGAGATAGTAGCGGAGCCTTTCAGTCAGTAGCAGCAAATACATCTATTATGTTTACAGGAACAGAATTAGAAATTGGAGCTACATTTAGTTCTTTTGCAAATGCAGATTCAATAAAAGTAATTGGAGCAGCACAACAACAGTTAGAAGTTTTTGTAGCAACTACATAAATAATATAATATGCACGTAAACATAGATAGAGTTTTTACTACTGTAGCTAGAAATTTAGGATTAAAAGATTTTTCTAGATATACAAATAATTTTATAGAATGGTCTTATGAGGCTGAAAAGCTTATAGGAAGTAGAGATACATTTGTACAAAAAGAAGCTACATACAGCGCTACAGGAGCTAAAGCTACAGGAACAATAACATTTACAGACAATCCTGTATCTGGAGACTCTATTACGTTAAATGGTGTAAAGTTATATTTCAGAACATCTTCAAATCTTGGTGAAGCTAAATCTCCTAATGAAGTTATGATAGGCGATACTTTAATACACACTATGAATGGAGTTAACGCTCAGTATGGGTTAATACAGAGTTTAACTGGAAGAACACAAATAACACAAGATTTAACATATAATAATATATCTGAAGCTCCATTACAAGGCATAAGTACTGGTATTGGTACGTATACTAATTCTGCAATATATAACTACCCAGAAGCTTTAAATGTAGCCGATTATACTGTAACAGAAAATACAGGAACTGATATGATAACTAATGGTTCTTTTACTGGCTCTGCTGCTGGGTGGTCAGGAACATCAGTTTCAGGTAGTTATGTTTTTGCAGCTAATGCTATAAACTCTACAGCTGCATTATATGCTCATTTATATCAATCTAATATAGGGGTTGTTGCTAATAAAACATATAGAATAAATTTTACTATAAGTAATCACGTTGCTGGAAATTTAACAGTTTATATGATTAGCAAAGAGCATACAGATGGAAAATATCATAAAGGAACGGCTAATATAGTTAGCATGACTGACGGAACTTATTCTGTAGTATTAGATACAGACGAAGTGTCTATAACAAATGAACCAGGAGTTTCAGATACTTGGTGGGGAGCTGCACAAGCAGACACTATTAGATTTTCAAGACAAAGCACAGCTCATGATTTTACTATTGACGATATATCAGTAGTAGAAATTACAAGCACTCAACTTAATATAACTGCAAAAGAAATAGGTAATAAAGGTAATGAATATACGTTAGCTTCAGACAATGCAAATGCTAAAGTTAGCGAATTAAGTTTAACTGGAGGTAAGGATATATTTAGAAACCAACAATTAACTTTACCAGAAAACAATGTAAAGCTTTTGGGTGTAAGAGTAGGAACGGCATCTACACAAAATAAACATTATGAGCTTAGAAGAGCTAGTGGGCCTCATAGAGAAAGAATTGGTAGAGATGATAACGAAACTAGACAAAGAGCTTTTAGATATTATGTAAATGGTAATAGGCTAAACATACAGCATGACTCTGTAGATGAAATTACAATTTCTTATTTAGCATATCCTGTAGATTTAAGAGGTTGGCCTAAGATAAAAGAAGGTCATGAAACAGCAGTTGCTCAATACATAATGTGGCAAATGAAATTAATAGAATTTTATAATGGTAAATTACCGCAATACATAACTAAAGAATTAGAAAAAAGATGGTACTACTTATGTGGTAAAGCGAGAGGCGATGACGGAATGCCTACTTCTGATGAATTGAAACAAATAGGAAATATGTGGAATACATTACTTCCTATTAAAAGTAGTAATGGATTGATAAACTTATAGAATGGCAAAAAAACAAGAACCTAAAAATACTTCTGAAAACGCAGGATTTTCTAAACCACAAGGATTTACTCATGGAATGGTTGGTGATTTAGATCCTCACTTTCAATTAAAAGGAAGTTATGCAGATGCACAGAATATAAGATTAACTAACTCAGAAGGAGATACATTTACTGTAGAGAACATAGAGGGTAATAGTTTATTTGTAGATCTATCTACGTTTCACATAGACACTGTTGCTGATCAGTATCAACAAGCAGCTTCGTATCCAACATTTTATGATAGAGGTCCAACAAATGCTGATGTAACTCAAAATTTAGAATTATCTAATAGGTCTTCTATTGTAGGTCATGTTTCTTATGCAGACCAAATGTTATTAATAATTGTTGGTAGATTTGAGTATAATAGAGGAGGCGGAACTCCTTTTGCCGAAACAAAAGACAGAACAATATTTCTTCTGGTTGATTTTAATAAAGATTTTGAAGTTACTAAAGTAACAGATTTAAGAGTTTGCTATAGTCATGATGGTGGACAATATCCTGACTTAGGCATGAAACAAGATATTCCTGTACGTGTTGAAACAATGATAGAGAACCATTGTATCTCTAGAATATACTGGACAGATAATGTTAATTCTCTAAAGACATTAAACATAAAACAACCTAGGCTAGACCTTTTAACTATTGAGTCTCTTGATATAACACCTATCATGACTCCTTCACAACCAGTTCTAGACAGAACCCTACACGGCTCATTGCCAGTAGGAGTTTATCAATATACATTTAAATACATTTCTGAAAATGGAGGAGAAACAACATTTTCACCATTAAGTAATTTATACCATGTTTCAGATCAATCTTTTAGCAGCTCTGTAACTTACGGAGGAGGACCAAGAGGAAACTTAGGAACGCAAGGATTTGCTTTAAAGGTGTATGATTGTGATCAAGACTTTGACCAAATAGAAATGTATGCTTTATTTTATGACTCATTAAATCAAGCCCCAAGAGTTGCTTTAGTAGACAGCATTTCAATAAATGGAAGTACTGCTAATTTTATGCATACTAATTGGAACTCAGAAATCACACAAGGATTAGAAGAAATTTTAATTGAATCAAATACATGGGATGTATGTAAAGATATAGCTATTAAAGATAATATTTTATTTGCCGCTAACTTAAAGCAAAAGAAAAATTGGATATCTGAAAAAGAATGGAATGTTAAAGTGATGAGGTGGCGTATTTTAGATGGCACTTATAATGATGCAATGCTTACTACTAATGATACAGAAGTTAAGCATTACACAGGTACATTAGCAAGCCCTACAGAAGTATCAGATGGAGATACAGACGCTAATGGCTATACTTGCGGCCATGGAAAACTAATAGGAATAGATTATTATCCTATATCAACAAACCCTCATTTACAATATAACGGAGAATATGGCAGACCTATGTGGATTGCAAGACAATCTGTAAGGGCTTCAAGCCTTTCAGGAGTAGTAAAAAATAGACAAGAGTATAGGTATTTGTCTGATAGAATGACTTTAGGTGGTGAAAGTTTTAATTACGGTACTAGTGCTCTTGGTGGGTGTAGAGTTTCTTTTGGATTGAAAGAAAGGATTGCAGACCAAACTCAAAATACAAATACATCACCTTATATATCAGCAACTGCAGCCCAAGAAGATTTAAGAACTGATTTTCAAGATTTACCAGCAGATGGTCTTTCTGTAAGTGGTACTACACAAAAAGACACTGTATTTAAAACATCTATGTCTTTAGGAGGATCAAAAGACCCTCATGTTGCTGGTAATAAAAGAGGGTATCAAAGAGGAGAGACTTATAGATTTGGTGTGCAAGTATATGATTTAACAGGAGCTCCAGGAAATGTGTTATGGATAGGAGATATAGAAACACCTCAACAACATGATGTTTTAAGACAACTACGTGTAACTAATGGTAATTACTCTCCTTATAAATCAACAAGTCAATTGTTGACAAATGATTTGTTTTGCTCTAGCAAATATGCGCAAGATCATCGTTTATCTTATGTATATGGGCACGTTGTACCGCCTATTGATGTAGAGTGGTTTTCAGCAAGACATTCTGAATCTACTAAAAATTTACAAGCTTATGTGACTAAAACAGGAACTCAACAAGGATTACTTCCTAATGATGGTTCTAATAATGGGTTTACTCCATCACCATCTGGCGGAAATAGTCATAACAATAATTTAAGAAAAGGAATCACAAATGCTCCTGTATGGGAAACATCATGGACTGATTATTTTGGTATGGGTACACAGACTAAAGATGATAATCATTATCTTTTAGATTTGTTTGTTAATTTTGAATTTAGAATACCAAGTGAAACTTGTGCAAAAATATCTGGTTTTAGAGTCGTAAGAGCAGTAAGAACAGAAGACGACAGAGGTATAGTGCAACAAGGATTATTAAATCAAACAATTCAATATGGGGATGCTACAAAAGATTTAGCAGACGGTTATGATGCAACAGAATTTTCAAATGCAGACAACAATGCCTTTGATGACGACCCTGTATTTGTTAATGCTTATAACGACCAGTCTGTTGCTACACCAACTGATCCAACACAAACAGAACAACCTGAATACAATACATATTTAAATGGCTATTTAGGATTAGCAGAAAACTCTTATTATGCTTATTACGGAGCAACTAGTGGTGATGGGAAAGCAACTATAGGAGGGAATACAGAAGGTAGTGTATTTTATTGGCCAGAAATAGAAACTACAAAGCCTAGCTACTCAACAAGCGGCTCCGGTACATGGGTATTAAAATCTTATCCAGTACCTAACCACAGAAGTGACACCAATCACTATGCAGGAGGATATAAAGCAACACACTTTAGAATGAGTGCTTACTTTGGAGGGTTTGATAAAGTGACTAAAAAGTCTTCTACTACAGGAGATGACTACGGTGATGGTGGGAACAAAGTTAATTACTCTAGAACTGAGGTAAGTGGAAGTATTTTCACACTTGACTCACCAGATAGTGCTTTTGGTATTAGGCCTTATAATTACAGGGATGGAGATGTCTTAAGAATAGATAGTGTTTTAAAACTAACTGATAGTAATAGATATGCTGGCGGTCTACACCCAAGTTATAATACTCAAGAGACACATGGTTCTGGTTCACATAGTAATACTTTTGGTAACACTATTACATGGCAACCAAATACATTAGACGCAACAGCTCAAGGCGGACTGCAATTTGCATCAAGAAAAGATATAAATGAAGATTATGGAGTTTTAATAGCTAAGTACTATTGTTTTGATCCTTATTACGGAATAGGTATGGAAATTACTGGAGGAGCATATGCAGGAAGTTTACATGGTGGTAATAATGGTGGGGCTAGACCAAGTTCACAAGGTTGGTACTTACCAATATCAGCAGCTAAAGAATTAAGTGATGGAGAAATTGTGCCTTCTGGATTTTTTAAAAAAAGCAGAAGAGTTTCTAAAGGAAGAGTTCATGGTTTTTCTAATAATACACTAGGGTATGTAAAAAGTTTTTTTGACACAACTAATAGTGGTAAATATAATTATAAAGTTTGGGCTGGAGTACACGAAAGCCTTGCAAAAACAGTAGGAGATACAGTTTCTGGATGGACAGAGGCAAAGCAAAAAAAAGATTATACATACGACACTGTATCAACTATGCAAATGGGTTTAAGAAGTATATTAATTGAACTAAACACTAAAGTTAGTGAAGTTAGAAAACACGGCCCTGGAACACTAGACACATACTTTGATATTAACCATACTGGTAATGGTGAGGAAAAAATGGATCACAGTGCGTGGTTCGCTCCATACGACCTATCTCAAATATACGAATACGGATCTTGGAATGGGGGGTCTGACGCAAATGGCCCTACTGGAGAATGGTGGATTAAACCACACTGGATGACTATTCTTACAAGATATTTAAGTTCAGCATACTTAGGAACTAGTGGAACAGATTGTAATGATAGATGGAAAGGGTATCATGCCCACCAATTTTTATGTTCTATTGTTAGAAAAGTAACTCCTTATGGGGGTTATACAAAAGGCTCAATTGAAAAAACAAGATACATACCTTGTGGTAATTTTCATGAAGTGCCAATTGCTCCTAACGATACTCCAGGAGAATGGCAAGGCCATTTATCACAAGTTTTTGGTGGGGATACTTTTGTAAATCTATACTCTCATCAAAAAACATCTGCACCATACATGAAAAAATCTATGATTAGGTTTAAAGTATTTCCCGTAGAGTCTTATGTTAACACTGATATGAGAAGTGGATTAAATCTTAACAATGGAGATACAGTTGTAGGTAAAGATATGAATACAGCTCCATTTAGTAATGATTGGTTATACAACTCTGTTTATTCGCAAGAAAATACAATTAAGTCTGCTTTAATGGTAGATGAAGATGAAAGTTGTGATAATTTAGATTTACCTTATGAAATAGCGTATTCAAATACAAAGATATTAGGTCAGAAATCAGATGCATTTAGAGTCTTTCCTATAAATCAATTTCATGATATGGAAGGTCAGTATGGTGAGATTAACAGAATAATTAATTTTAAAAATGAAATATATATTTTACAAGATAGTGCGTTTTCTAAATTATTAGTTAATCCACTGTCTATGTTAAGTGACGATTCTGGAACGTCTTTATTTACTGGAACAGGAGAAACTGTAGAAAATCATATTTATATATCTACTAAGTATGGAACTAGGCATAGGTTTAGTGTAGCTGCTAGTGAAAAAGCATTGTACTTTGTTGATGTTAATTTCGGTAGACTATTTAGATATGATACAGAAAAGTTAGTATCTTTAGGAGATGCTTTAGGTCAAAGAAACTATTTAAGATATATTACTAAGCATTGGGAAATGATATCTAAAAAGATTTGTAATTCTTCTTCAGGAGGCGGAGCGCCTTTTGGAACAACAGCAACTACACACTCTAGTGGACCAGTACAACATGGTATATACAAAACAGATATTAACAGTAAAGCTAAAATAGGAAGAAATTATAAAGCAGACAATCCATTAAAATTCTTAGGTATTAATTCAATTTTTGATTACACTAATAAGGAGTTAATGGTAACTTTTCACAATAGCACATTTACAGGGACTTCAAGAAGACAGTTTGCAAGAACATCAGATTTACATTCAATGGGTAGTACTACAGATGGGCAGCCTATATCTCACTCTGAAACATTAGTATACAACGAGGGTATAAATGCATTTACTTCTAAGTATACTGTAGCTCCTCCACAATGGCTTACAGGTGCGCAAGGAGCATTTATTGTATGTCCTGAAAACCAATTAAGTGCTTACGAAATACAAAATTGGAGTTATAGAAATACACACGGCTCTTTAGATCAAGTTGGTTCAAATAATAGTAGTAATTATATAGATTTTAGAGCAAATCCTTTAAAATTATGGATTTGGGATAAGCATGATAAGGGTAAAAAGACACATTTCTTTGGAGAAAAAATAGGTCGTGTAACCACTGAAACACAGGTAAATATCAACGATGCAAACGACAATGTAAACGCTAAGATTAAAGATTATGACTCTAAAGATTACTCTCATGAATCATATATTGTAAAAGTAATTAATAGTGAAGCTTCTGAAGCTAAAATATTTGATAATGCTGAAATTATTATAAGGCCTGCTAACGTACCTTTTACTGATATAAAATATATTACAGACACTTCTATAGATAATGTATCTGCATATTCAACTATACACGATAAAACTATTACTATTGATGAAGAAGAACAAATTGTAATTAATAGAAGATGGGATTTTAATGACAGTTCTGAAGGTTGGTATTTTTATCACGGAACTGCTTATGTTCCAGAAGCATCTATGGTAAATACAGGAAACTCTACATTGACATTAGACTACCAAGGAGACGGAAGGCTTATAAGCCCTAACAATAAATATGGATTTAATCAAGGTGGAGGAGATCAGTTGAGACCAGATGATAGAGGTTTCGTTGGAAAGTATAATAACAAAGTTAGAATGCGTGTTAAGAGAACTGATAATTCAGGAACTTGGGAAGGAAAGATTTACTGGTCAGGTACTGATATTAAAAGATCTCTTGTAGGAACACCATTATCTTGGAGTGAAAGTGGCTCAAGACAGGTAAACATACCAGAGCCTCCAGGAACAGGTGATTTTGGACAAGACGCTAATGGGGTAGATATTGTAGGGGGAATAGATCTTGATTTTGTAATTTTAGAATGGGATATGAGTGATTCAGCAGAATGGGATGATGCTAGAATTGAACAAATAAGAATAGATTTAGATTCTAGTACAGGAACATACGAAGTTGATTGGATAGAGATTGTAGGATTAAAAGCTAGTAAATATATTGACGGAGTATTAAAAACACCATTAAGAACTGATAAAAGTAAAGGTAGAACTAGAGGTACTTGGTCAAAAATCAAATACTCTGCAAATACTACAGAAAAATTTAATATCTTTGCAATACTTGCAAAGTACCGTAAACAACTATAAATAAGCCATGTCAGGATACGAAAATATATTGAAAGCAATGGAGCAGTTAAAAGGAACTGGTATAACTCCTAACTTTGCTAATAAAGGAAATAATCTTACTAATATTAAAACTGGAGGAGTTAATCCTTATTCATCAAGAGCGTATACAGATTTTAGTTATAGAGATTTAGCTAGCCAATCTCCAGAAATATTTGATGAAAGACAAGCTTATTCTGATTTAACAAGTGGTTTATCAGGTGAAGACAAATTAATGCTTAAAGGAACTAAGGGATTACAAGGCTATTCACTGGGTAGTGAATTAAGCCCTTATTTAAGTAAAGGACTAACTAATGTTACTAGTGCAATAACAGGAAGTCCAATATCTAACGCAGCTATGCAGTCGTTTAATTTAGGTCCTGCTGCTGGGGTATATAGTGCATTTGGTACAGACAATAATCCTTATACTTTTACAAAGCAAGAAATGTATGGAGGTACAGCATCTAACTTAATGGCTGCACATCAATTGTCAAAAGTACTGCCAGCAGCTAGTAAATTTGCTGGAGGGTCTGCTATGAAATTAGGAGCAGGAGGTGTAAATCCTTATGTGGCATTAGCAGCATTAGCATTTTCTTTTTGGAATAATAAAAGAAGAAAGAAAAAAGCTAGAAGAGCAAATGAAAAAGTAGCTAGAGAAATAGGAGATGAGCAAACTAAACAATATGACGAAAGACAAGAAATAGTAGAAAATTATAGAGATGAACAATTAGCACAATATAACCAACAAATGCATATGGACACACAATCACAATACTCAAATCAATACGGAGGAAATTACAGCAATAGATATATGGCCGCTGAAGGAATGAAGTTTTCTCCACAAGAATTAAATAAGATAGCTAAAGCTGGTAGAAATGGCGATACTATGCTAGCTCACATTAACCCACAAGAAGCTGCTTTGCTAAAATCTTTAGGTGGTAGTGGAACTATAAATCCAGCTACAGGATTAAATGAATATGGATATGGTAATCCTTTAAATGTAATTTCAGATGTTGTTGGAGGTGTTGGTAGTGTAGTTGGTGATGTTGTTGGAGGTGTTGGTGATGTTGTAAGTGGTGGTGTCAATACAGTTGTAAACACTGGCGTAGATGTACTGCAAGGTGCTGGAGATGTTGCAAGTGATATAGGAAGTGGGGTAGGCGATATTGTTACTCCTGTTTTAGATCCAGTTTTTGATACAGCTGGTAATATTATTACCCCAATAATGGAAGGTATTAGTGACGTTGTAGAGCCAATTGCTGGAGCTACATTAGATGTGTTTGGAAATGTAATTGAAGGCACGTTAGATGGTGTAAAAACTTTAGGGCATGATTTTTTAATACCAGCACTAGAAACAATAGGAAGGCCAATTGGAGATATATTACAAGGAGGTATAGATTTTGTAGAAGGTTTATTTGAAGGAGGTGGTAGTGAGGGTCCAACTTTTGCAACACCTGAAAACTTTAAAGGCTATGATAGTAAAAGAGGAGCTATTACACAGGCTCCAGTAAGAGGTGGCGAGCAAGTAATGTCAAACATTAAAGGTCCTACTCCTATTATGGCTGGAAATAAAACTAAAAAAGCTTTTGCTCCTGGCGATTACACACAATTTAAAGAAAATGAATTTTTAACAGAAAATGTTTTAGAGGAAACTGATTACGCTGCACAAGGAATGAAGTATAAGTATTACGCAGGCGGAAAGACAGATGATATTGTTGCTGAATTTACAGGTAATGAATTAATTGTCAATAATCAAGGTGCTGTAGAAAAAGCTTTAGATGATGGAAATTATAGAGCTGCAGCTGCTCCAATTAGAAGAGCTATGCGTTTAAATTTAATAACGCCTGGACCTGAAACACATAATGGAAACCCAATGCCTGTAGACAAAGAAGGTAATATATATTCTCACGGTGGTAAGCTTAAATTTAAAGTAAAGAAAGGTGCTGGAGTATATGATCATGCAACAGACCAGTTTAAACCAACAATGACTGATAAAGAAATAGCAATGACAGCATTTAATAATATTAAAAAGTGGCAATCAAATAATATGTACTCTTAATATGCCTAGAACTCCCTCATCACATATAGCATTTATGGAAGGCTATAAAACTACAGGTTACTTTGTTAAAAAAGATGGAGTATTTTTAAACTCTTCAGGTTTAACTGTTGGTAACGGAATAGATTTAAGCCAAATTAGCACTGTAAAACAATTAGTTAAATTAGGCATACCAAAAGCAACTGCAAAAAAATGGAAAAAGCTTGGAGTTTTAGGAAAAACATATGGAGAGTTAATTAGCGAAGGAAAAACTGCAGCCCAAGTAAATACATTGGCTGGACAAGTTACTATACCAGATACACCTGAAATGAAAAAAACTCTTTTGACAAAAACTGTAGAAAGAGTAGGTAAAAAAATCAAACCTTACAAAGGTAAAATGTCTAAAGAGTCTATGAATACAATGTATTCAATAACTCATTGGTTTGGAAACTATGTAGACCCTGCAGATTTCAAAGGTAATGCTGCCTTTAAAAGAAAAAATAAATCAGCGTGGAAATTAAAACAAGAGTTAGATAAAATTATAGAGGAGAAGGGTTTTGTAAGCGATGCTGATTTTAAAACAGCACTAGAAACTGCGAGAGATGTAGAAGGGGGAGTATCAACAACTAAAGCGTCACAAATTTCTACGGATAATCCTACAGGACTATTAAGCCCAGTTAATCATAATACTTTTAATAGAGAGATAAATTCACACAAATCAAATGCAACTGGACTATCTTATGTAAAAGACTATGATGGAGAATTGTTTCTTGACAGTGAAGGGCATCCAGTAGACGCTACCTCAGATGAGGGTAAATCTATAATACAAGCTGGTAATGGATATTCAGCTACAGAAAGTCAAATACAAACAGAGTTTTCAACAGGTTCAATTGTAACTAGTCAAACAGGGGCAGAGGAAGTAGTAGGGAGGTATGATGATTGGTCTCAATTTGAATTAGGCGATCATGAAGATGGAGATGTAGTTAGAGTGGGTGATAAGTTTTATGAATATGAAGCCAATAGAGCGTCTTATGCTCCTCATAATTTAGAAACAGGAGAAACAGAGGATTTATATGATCACAGCCCAGCATTAGTTCATGGGAATACTATAGGTAGCAATCCTGAAAAATTACGAAGCGGAAGGCCTAATCCTAAATATAGAAAGAATAGAAATAGTAATGGATCTTATACTTACAAAAGTTTAGATGATGTAAAAAAAGATAAAAATAAAAATAAACTACAAGAAGGAGATGTTATTATTGTGGATGATCAAGAATATAAATACGATTCTGACACAAATAACTTAATTGCATTTACACCAACAGGAGATCTTGATGTAGATAATAATGTAAATGTAGATCAAATAGGTACTGTTGTAGATCCAGTTGCAGCAGATCCAAATGTCGTAGCTGACCCGAATGTAGCTG
>PDMW01047644.1_pt1 | contig 16712 bp, 19 predicted proteins | sample 1515511 | NCBI WGS metagenome assembly PDMW01 (sample SAMN07343023, study PRJNA328102) | Marine metagenome, whole genome shotgun sequencing project. | biome: marine; feature: bay; material: water; isolation source: viruses from water sample < 0.22 micron filtered, nuclease treated, low... ... | reverse complement strand
GTAGTTGGGTCACTACTAATAATAACCTCTACAATTCCTTGTTGATTTTCAGTACAATTTGTAATTGCAGAAGTAACGCCAATCATATTAGTGTTAAAATTTCTCCAACCTCTTTTGCATACAAAACCCTCTGGAACAATTTTTTCTATTGTTACAACGTTTAAGGAACTTGAAATTAAAAAACTATTAAAAGCGTTATAATCTAAATTCCAATAACTCACAAAAGCTTGTGCTGTCGCCTCTCCAGGATTAGCTGTTGGTGTAATTGGTTGTATTGGTATTTTTCCCGCACCACTTCTAAAAAATGTATCTTCAAATTCTTCTCTGTACGTTTGTGAAACTGGAGTAGCTCCAAAACTATATAATTCAAATTCTACAAAATTTAAAGGATTTGCATTATCTAAACTAAATGTAATTTGTATTTGACTTCCCATTATATTATATTTTCATTTGCTTTTTGAACTTTCCATTTGCCTACTCCTTTAGGCTTTAAACTTAATAAATAACCAGTTTCAATATCTCCGTTTTCATTTATCCATTCTACTTTAAAATAATAATTTGGAACATCTTCCCAAGAACCATTTTCAAATATTTGTGTTTTTCCAAAAACTTTATCAATTAAATCTTCATCAACTGGATGTTCAAATTCAATAATTTCTGGCAAAAACCTTGAACGTTCTAATTCATTAACAAATATATCTGTATTTTCTTGAAATTCATTTTCTCCAATAAACTGCATACTTAAAGTTGTGTTCGCTATTGAGTTAATATATTTTATTGTTTTATCCAAATAAACTTCAAGTCCAGCTCTAATAACCCAACCATGTCTAAATAAAATTCTTAATGGAGTAAAAATCATACTACGAAAAGTGCTAGGGGCTAATATCCCGCTTGGTTCTGCATCAAGTCTATCTTGCCATTCAACTTGTCTAAAAACGCTGTCTAATGGCGTTGTTTCATCTCTTGTAAGGTCTAACAACCAAACTTGATCATCATACTCTGAATCTTCTTCTGGAAACAATTCTTGTGGCAATCTTCTTGCAAGTTCTAAACCATACTCATCTGAACGCAGTTTAGAAATCTTATTGTATTTATTTTTACTTTTTCTTACTGGTGTAATCCAATCGGTTTTTGTGTTAGGTTCATCTAAGCCTATTTCATTTTCGTAATCACCGCCCTTATTGTAACCAAGGTTTATACCACTAAAAAATAATTTAGTATCAACTTTTCTTTTTTCTTTACTAATTTGAAAAGGCAATCTAATTGCAACACTATTTCTATAAAAATATTTAAGTTCTTCAACTCTTACTCTTTGGTCAAAATTTACAGTTTCAATTCCCATTCCAACATTGAAAACATTAATGGTAGACTCTAAAAGTGATTTAAATGATAGTGTAAGTGATTTGTAAGTAGAGCTTTCTGAATCAAATTTTCTAATCCAAAAACCATGCATCAAACCAATCAAACCGCCACCAAGTTTTCCGTTTGAATCTAAACCATCTTGCGCATAGCCAAGTTCTGTTCTTCCAAAGTATTTAGAATAAAATGCGTTTTTTCTTCCACTTATGATATACATCAATCTTTCAAATGCATCATGAACAAAAGTAAAAGTATGATTTGAAGTTTCTAAATAAATTTCTGTTGCCCCAAATTTAATATTATTTCTATAAAATCTTACTCTTGTGTAGCCACCAGTACCGCTTCTTTTCCATCTAAAAACTAAACCTTGATTAAATTGCAAGTCGGTTATTGTTCTTTGACCTTGAATCCTTACTTTGTTTTGAGTCCAATAAGGAACAATAGCTCCAATTCTTTCATATAAAGTTTCAACTGTAACTTCATCGTAACCAGTTCCGTTCCATTGATACTTAACTAAATCTAAACGAGTTAATGTTGTAATACCGTTACCTTCTTTTAAAACAAATTCTATATCAAAATCAAATGTAATATTTGTATTTCCTAAATCAACATTGGAATCAATATACCACATAGCGTCTGTTGCAGATCCATCTGTTGGATTTGATTCATTAAAATCACCAAATAAAGTACAAGGACTGTTTCTTTGGTTTCCTTGAGAAACTACAACTGTATTTGTAGAAATGTATCCAGTATCAGGTATTTTTCTTGATTGAGTTTCAACGCCAAGTGAATCAATAGTTGGACTGTCTAAATTTAATACTTGTTCGCCAGAAGTAGCAATATCTCTACCGTTAATTTTTATGCCACCTAAATACATATCTTCTAAAACAACATCATCAATAGAGTCTGTTCGTTCTAATTCAAATTCATCGCTTTCATGTGTTTTTATTAATTCAGCTAAATCATTATCATTAAACTTAATTTCTAAAGTGGTTGAAGTGTAAACCATTGTGTTGAAATCAGCAAGTGCATTGTAGCGTTCTACCCACTTTACCTCATAAGTACCATCACTTTGTAAAACATCTTTTGTAATTTCTTTTGTTAAAGTAAGCCTTGTGTTTATTCCGCCTAAAGTGTAAGCTTTAATAATGTAGTCTTTTGCTTCATCATAAAACTCTAACTTGTTTGAAAACTTTGTAAAAATACCATGGTAATTTTTGTTTCGTTCAAGCTCTAATTCATCATCGCGCCAACCACCAGGCTCTGATGTTAGAACAAAAGAAGAAGCGTTATTTGATTTTAAAATAAATCTAACGTAATCACTGTAACCACTAATAATGTCACTCATTTACTACCAATTTGTCATTGAATCTCTATAAGCATTTTGCTCTGCATCGAAACCAACTAAGTTAATGTTATTATTTATTTTAGCCTTTTTAAATCCTTTATCAATAGAAGTTTCAATACCATTAAACAATTTATCAAAATTGTGTTCTTGTATTTCCATTCCGTTATTTAATCCAGACATTAAAATTGACTTTTTTTGTAAATCTTCATAACTTTTGTAAACTGTATCACCAGTTTTAATTGGTACTAACGCATTTTCTTTTTCAGTAGTTAATATACTACCTCCCCTTTCAATGTACTCTTGTTGCCCACCATCATTTATAATTGCAACGTGGTCTTTATCAGCTCTATCTAAACCATCTTTATATTTTGGTATCGGTTGAGCCAAAACAGCCGCGGCTTGAACAGCTCCTAATGCTAAAACAATATTAGCTAATGGAATACCTAATATCGGACCAGCTTTTAATGCCGAAGTATACGCAACCGCAGTATTAATTGCAATATCAACTAATGCTTGTGCTTTGTTAAATTTAGCTTGTTTTTGTTGTTCTTTTAATCTTTTCTTTTCAAGCTTTTTTATATCAGCTTCTTTGTTTCTTCTAAGTATTCTTTGTTGTAATTCTTCTCCTTCTGCTAATGCTATTTGAGTATCATAAAGCTCTTTTGTTTTTTCTATTTCAGCATTTATGTTTTCAATTCTACTCTCAAATATACCATTAAATATACCACCAATAGCGTCTGCAAATTCAGAAGCTAAACCTAAAATTTCCTCAAATTCATCTTGCCAATCAGAAGTTGCATTACCAGTACCAGAATTATCACCAGGAGTAATTGTAGGTCTTGAAGCTTCAAGTTGTTCTATTTGCGCTTGTATTCTATTAAACTCTTCACTTTGCGCATCAAATTCTTTTTGCCTTACTTGAAGTAATTTAATCTTAGCATCAATTAATGCGTTTTCATATTTTAATTTTATATCGCCAAGTTCTGTTGCTAATTTTTTTTCAGCATCTGTTGTAGCTTGTTCTTGAGCAAGGACTTCTTTATCAAATTGCATCGCTTCTTTTAAAGAAAGTTTTCTATCAGCATATTTTTCTTTAGTGGCTTCTTTAGATTTATTTATTCTTTCTATTTCTTTGTTAAAATTTTGTTGCGCTAAATCTGTTTCAACTATTAAATCACGACCTACTTGCGAAAGCTTAAATGCTTCTTCATCTTTTAAAAGTTGTTCTTTTTTACTCTTAAGTGATTGTGCTAACTGAAACATTTTTACATTATAATCAGCTTCATTAATTAATTTCTTTTGATTAAATTCATTTTGTAAATCTTCAATTTGTTGTTCTAAAATAGCTCTTCTTCCAATATCACTTGTGCCACTTAACTCTGTTTGAACAGTTCCAGTTTCTTTATCAAATTTTAATTTTGCCTTTGCATCTGCAATATTTCTTTCATTTTGGGCTTGTTGCTCTAATTGAGCATTAAGTCTATCTAATGCTTGTTCTCTTACTTCAATGTCTTTTGTTTTATCGCTAAAAATTGCTTCGTCTTTTAACTGCTTTAATTTTGACTCAAGGTTTAAAATTTCAAAAGTAAGGTCGCGAATTGCTCTTAATTGTTTTAAAGTTTTACCACCTTTTTTATTTTGAATACCTAACAAGAAATCTCGTCTTTTTTCAAGAGCTAAAATTTCATCTTGTTTCTTTTTTATTTTTTCCCTATTCTCAATATCTTTGTTTTGACCTTCTTGAACAACACCGTTTATTTTATCTTCTTCTGTTGAAAATGCCTTTGCTTCTTTTTTCTTTATAGCAATTTGTTCTTCAATCCATTCAACAGTTTGTTCGTTTAATCTTTGTTTTGTAGCTTTTTCTTCCGCCAATCTTTGAGCTTCTTTTCTTGCATTTTCTTCAGCTTCTTCTCCGCTGTCTCCTATTTCTTGTAATCTAATTAATTCTTTATTTTGTTTGATTTGTTGATTAACTATGGCAAGTCTGTTTTTTGTGTTTTGTTTAAAATTTATAAAATTTACGTTTTCTTTAGTACTTAATTCTCTAATAGTACTTGAATAAAGTTTTACTAGTTCTATTTGATCGCCAATTTGTCTTTTTGCAACTCTACCTATTCCTGGTATATTAGCTCCTTTAGATGTTTCTGCTTGTTCTATTTTAGAAACATCTTGCTCCAAAGTTTCTTTAGTTTCAAATAAAGATTCATTTGCTAATTTTGCTTCCTCCGCATTTTTTTCTCTTAAAACTTTAAGGTATTCTTTCATTTTTTCTTCAGAAAGTTTAATAGCATTTCCGTATCTATCAACATCTAAAATAGCATCAGGCATTAATTTACCTAATTGAGCCATAGCACTATTAAAAAGTTTTTGTTCGTCTGTAGTGCGTTCTTGTTTATCTTTTAAAGAATTATATGTTCTTGTTAAACCACCTATATCGTTAATTAGTTCTTTTGTTTTATCTGCTGTTTCTTGAAGAGCCTTATTTTCTTCAACTATTTCATTTATTCTCTCTTCATGTGTTTTGCTTAAAGCATTATAAGCAATCACTAAACCACCAATAAGAGCAATTACAGCCCCTATTGGATTTGCAACCATTGTTGCCCAAAGAATACGAACATATCCAGTAAGCACTTGTGTTGCAACACCAAAAGAAATTGTCGTTCCAGTTGCAGTTACATTCGCGGCGGAATTTCTAAGTGTCACTAAAGTTCTTTTTTGTGCATATAATATCGCTTGTAAATTTGCTACGTTTAGAAATTTTATTGCTTTTGTATAAGCTTGTGTTGTAAGTGTAACTGCTAAAATTGCAGTTTTATATGTTAAAAATCCAGTAACAACAGCTCCAAGAATTTTTACAATAGCACCTAAATTATTTGCCAAGAAATCAAACACTTTCATAAGTGAGTTTGAAACAGAATTACCCTCGTTAAATTCTTCAATTAAATTTACCCAAGCATTAGATAATCTTGAAGTCGCCGCTTGTAGTGTTGATACTTTATCAATGCTTTGTAATCCAAATGCTATTTCAACTTGCTCTGCAAATGCCGGTAATACTTCTGCGGTAATAACCTCGCCTTTTTTAAGCATTTCATCTAATTCAGCGGTTCCAACTCCAACAGCTTTAGCCATAATATCCATAGCACCAGGTAATCTTTCCCCTAACTGTCTACGAAGTTCTTCTGTTGTCACCTTGCCTTTAGAAACCATTTGTTCTAATGCAAGAAATATACCTTGTAATTCATCTGTTTTTAAACCTAAAACACCCGAAGCTTTAGTTAGTGTTCCAAATATTTTTTGTGTTTCTTTTGCGCTAAGTCCAGCATTTTTTGTCGCCGCCCTAAATTTTATGTATCTGTTTGTAGTGGTAACTATTTCCGCACCGTAATCAGATGTAATTTGTTTTAAAAAATCTGTTGTTTTTGCAAGTTCTTCAGAATCTGTAATAACCGCTTTCATTGAAAACGCCAAAGAATCTAATGTTTTTGTAAACTTAAAAGCACTTGTTATTGCTTTTGCAAATAATTGTATTCCAGTAAAAGCTCCCAGAGCTAAGAATAGTTTTTTAGCACTACCAATTAATCCATTAAAAACACTTTTAGTTTTTTTAGTTGTATTTTGTAAAGCTAATAGTTTTGCTTTTGCGTTAGATAATGCAATATTTGTTTTGGCTAATTCTTGTTTTAAATTTCTTGTCTGCGTAACAAAACTTTTTTGTGACTTTGAAACATTTTTGTAGGCATTTGACAACACACCAAGTTGGCTTATCACTTGTTGGTTTAATTGTTTAAGGTTAGATAATCCAGTAGACATTTTACGGAAACTTGCTTTACTTCCGTCTCCAACGCCAGTTAATGCAGTACGCATTTTATTGAAGCTATCAATAATTTCATTAATATTTTTAATTGCCTCTTTACTACTTATATCTATTTTTGCCATATTCTTTTGCTTTTTCTTTGCTTAACTCGATCATTTGAACCCAAGTTTTAATTGGTGTTTTTGAAATATCAATAGCTCTTTTTAAATCTAAATTTCTTTCAAGATATAAAGCATCGCGTTCTAAATTATTTTTAACCTCTTCTTTATCTTCTTTTACAGAATTAACTAATTTAATTTTAAATATTTTTATTTTATTTTTTAAACCTTTCATTTTATTATCCAGTTTGTTTAACTGAATACCTAAAGGCTTATCTAAATTAATTTGGTATTTTTTATCGTTTAAACGATTAATTAAATCAAGCGATTCTTTTGTTCCGTAAACATCAAAAATATTAATACATTTAGTAACAACGTAATAAATCGTTTCCCACTCTTGAATTAAACATTGCTTTTTTAGAATGCTTTTTAATTTATGATTTGATGTTATCTCGCAATATTCAAAATAAATTTCTTCCCATATAGAACTTAAAATTGCAATATCATCATTTGATAATTTTAATTTAGAATTTTCAATATCAAATTTTTTTGTTAAATAACGCAAATCATCTGTTTCAATTATCTGAAAAAAGTTTTTAACTGGAAGTGTACTACAACTTTTAAATAATTTCATATAAATGCAATTTGCGGTATTTTAATATTTTCAAATTTAGTTAAAATTTCTTGTTCTACAATTTTTGCAATATCCTCTTGTTCTTTTGGAGTTAATTTTAAAATAGCATCACCGTATTTTTCTTCTAAAATATCAGTTAATAAACCACCCTTTACACTTTTTGTTGCTGTTACTTCTATTTCTCCAAATCTGTTTGCTTTTGCATCCATGCTTTCATACCATCCACCACTCCATCTTAATGTAATAGGAGAAGTTCTTAAGCCAAGTTTTCTTTTTTGTCTTATTGTGCTACCAGAATATCCGCTTCCTATTCTATTTTCATCACCGTCAATTCCAAAATTAAACAACCGTCTCTTAAGTGGTCCGAGTACTAAAAAACCTTTTCTTTCGTTTATAAGCTTTATAAAATCAGTACTTATTGACCTTTGTTGGTTTTGTAATTCGTAAATGTAATTCGCTAAAATATCTCCCGCTTGAGCCATAATTTATTTTTTAATTAAAAAATGGTGTTGAAACTTAATCCAACACCATTTCTCCTAACAACCATTAAAATAATCTAAACAAAAATTTTAAACCGCAGTTACAGTTACTAAGTCTCCTCTGTAAAGAACTCCGTTGTTTAACACTACCGCAGTAAGTGTTGGTATATTGTAAGTTTTAAGTCCTAAAACCTCACCGCCACCAATAGCAGAAACAGTTCCAGTATATTTTCCTGGAGAATTTTCTACTACTGTCATTGAACCAACTACTCCATCAACTGAATAAGATAAATCAGCTTGAACTAATCCTTCAACTGGCGTTAAACCATCAGAAGCTAAAACAACTGTAAAATCAACAGAAGTTGCCGCCGCCGCTGGAATTGAATCAAAAGAAATAGAAACTCCATTTACACCATCAATTTCTTCTGGCGAAAAATCTAAACTATCTCTTAATGCAAATTCGTAATTTTGATCCCATTGTATTCTGTCAAGCAACTGAATAGAAAAAGATTTAGACTCTGGGTCTCCACCAAGAGTTTTTGTATTTGTTAGCATTGCAATCGCTTGACCCGCTGTAAATCCTTTAAAATTACCATCGCTTGTTACAGCTAATCTCCAATTACCTTCTTCATCTGCAAAGACAAAATCTAATGCTTTGAAAGAAGTTAATTTTGCCATTTCCTTGTAGAACTCATGTCCTTCTTCGTAAGTAAATTTGTACTTTGGTAAACCTAAAGTATTTAATCTATCTACGCCTCTACTATTAGTAGTTACTGCATCTTCTGAACTTTCGTTATCAAAAGATTCAGCTCCAATTAAAGGAATAAATTTCCCTAATTGTACTTGTTGGTCAATATATGCTTTGTTCCAAACAGTTGCTTTTGGAATAACAAAACCTTTTTGAATACCAATTACATGAAGTGGTGTCCCCCATTCTATCTGGCATCCAAGCTTTCCAGTATCGGCATTAGTACCTCCACATGAAGCTTTTTTACTTGCTATTGTTTCTAAACTCATTTTTTAAGTTTTTGAATATTAATTAAATGATTAAGTGATTTTAAGTTTTCTGTTTCAAATGTGTCACCTACTTTATATTTTACAGTCCCACTTTTGTAACCAACAGAAAAATCTTCTATCACAATCCCTTTGTAAGATTTCTTACAAGCAACTTTTTTTTGTGTTGCTTTTTTTGTATTTTTATTAGCTTTTGCCATAATTTAAAATTTTATTTTCCTTAAACAATTATTATTTATCTCTAAATTTATAGTTAATTTCACAGCATCCCAAATATCAGAAAATTTAGTTTCTACACCGCTTGTTTCAACATCACTATAATTACCATATTTTGAAATATTAAAATTCAAATCGTAACTAATAGTATTTGCTTGTGTAAAACAATGCAAAACATTATCCAATAAATCATTTAGAATAAGAAATGTACTTTTTAGTCTTTCATTGTATAGCATTTCAGTATTAGTCTCAACTGCTAAAATAAAATTTAAACTATCAAGTTTTACTCTTCTTCTATTAATGTGGTTTTCTTCAAAAGGCATTTCTAACCATATTAGCGGGTAATTTGAATTACCTTGAGTTTGTTTAAAAAAAGCAAGTAGTTCTTTGTGGTCTCCTATTTTAAATAATGGTTTATATGAAACACCATTTTTATCCATAAGAGGCAAATAATCTAATACTTTTTCTAAAACATCTTCTACTATTATAGTTTTTTTAATACCCATTAGATACCAAATTGATTTTGTTGTCTATTCCAGTATGTAGGTTTAAAGTTATCATAAGTATCGGCAACAAGATGATTCATATCCCTTATAAAAGTATATAAACTTGTTTCCATATTTTCCTCATAATAATCAATTCCAAAACCTACTCTTCTTTCAAGCACTTTAGAATCATACTCCTTACCTTGAATCATATCCGTCATTTCACGAATAGCTCTCATTACTTTGGGTGCGGAACTTCTTTCTTCAATGTTTTTACCTTGAATTTTTCCATCACCTATTCCAGTACGAGTAAGGTCATAATTTTGCTCAAATTTAGAATAAACATAATTTGCTAAAAAACTACTATCGTATGTTGAACAACCTGGGCTTTTAAACCTAATGCCTCTCCATTCAACAAAATCTCCATTTGGATTGTTGTATGTTTTGCCATTAAGTAAATCATCCCATTTCTGGTCAACACCTACCTTTAGACCGTTAGACTGTTTTGAATCTAACTTGTCCATAAATTCGAGTGAAAGCTGAAGACCTAAACACATAATCAAACATTGACGTTCATACTTAGCAATAAAAGAACTCAATTCAGAAGCTACTTGCGTAACATCAGAAGTGATGCTTGGCTTAGCGTGTGGAATATAAAGCTCGTTTTTGTAATATGTATTATTTGTAATCATCTAATTATGTGTTTAGCTTAATTCTTATCTCTTCATAGTAGGCGAAAAATAATCTTTGATGTAGCTTCCTACTTCTAAAATTCCTTTTCCGCTTAAAGCATTAATAGTTGCAGAATAGTAAGCTTTTTTCTCTCCAGTTGCAATAACTGTACAGTTATACCATCCTTTTGTTAATTCTTTTTTACTACTTTTTTTTGCTTCACTCATTTTATAATTGTTTAAAGGTTAAAATTAAAAATTACGCCGCTGTAATCGCCGCCTTTACAGTTGCAATATCATCGTAAACAAACGCCGCTTGATCTAAATTTTTAACGTATTGGAAATAACGTGATTCTCCTACCATTGTGAATTTGTTGGTAATGAACTGGTCATTTATCCAACCTATTCTAACAGAAAAAGGAACGTAATTTACAACGTTGTATTTAGTCATATCTGCAACGAAAATTTTACCCGCTGGAATTTTAATCCAAGGCTTGATAACGATTCCGCCAATACGAACTTCGTTAAATAACCCCGCTTGTGGATATAAAGGTAAACCATCAGCGTCTTTTGCACCAACTAACTGTACGAAAAAGTCAACTGGATTAATTAACACAATGTTTGGCATATAATGTCCTTCATCAGCATAAGCTTGTGTTGTGTAAATGTCTGTAATAATAGCATTTACAACATCCATAAAATTTGATGTACCGGCTGGAAAAACGTTTGCTAAACCTCCCGCGTTGAAAGTTCTTGCAACTACTGTTGCTCCAGTAGGATTGTTTCCAGTACCGTCTCCAAAATAAATTCCGTTTACTTTGAACAAATCATGCTGTACAGCTAAATAAGTTCTCGCAATACTTTCTAATCTTGGAAAATCTGTAACTGCTTCTTCAGTTAAAATTTCATTCGCCGCCGCTTTAACTGGAGTCTCCCAACGGTTTTCCCATTTAAAGTCAATTTGTGGTTTTGTACCACCTTCTGCAACAAATCCATAACCACCTTCTTTTGGAGTAAGCTCCGTATAAGGTAAACTTGGGCTTGATGTGTTGCTAATACTCGCAAGTGCTAATAAAGAAGCATCATTACGCATATTGAAAGTACCTAAATCAGTACTAACATCAAGTGGCGGTGTGTCAACAGTAGTACCACTACCGGTTGAAATATCTGCAACAGCTTTTGGTGTGAATCTAATCTCACCAGTTTTGTTTGCAACAATTTGCTCTAATTGAGCTTTGTTTTCTTTTAAGAAAGAGTTGAATTGTTTTGCAACGCTATCAACTTGCTTTTCTTTAAGAGTAGAAACAAAATTATCAAATGCTTCTCCTTGCGTTTGAATAGATTTTGTTAATTTCAAAATTTCATCTTTTGAAGCGTTATTTTTTTGAGCTTCTGCCAAATCATTTTGAGCTTTTACAAAAGAATCTTCAAGGGTTTTGAACCTTGTGTCTAATGCTTTTTGAATGTTATCATCCATGATTTTAATTATTAATTATTAATATTCAGTTATAAAAAAAGTGACTCTTGTCGGCTTTAGTTTGATTATTTGTAGTGATTACTCGGCTACACCTAACCATTTTTTTATTTGTATTTCTTTTAATTCTTGTTCTGTTTTTTGTTTTGAAACTGTTTGAGTTGGCGTTATCGGATTGCTACCTATTGCAACAGCACTTCCCTCAATCGCTTTTGCTTCATAAACAGCGTAAAAGTAACCATTTTTCTCAACTTCTTCTTTATTGGCTATGTCATCAATATGCTCATCCCATATTTCTTTGTATTCTGCATCTTCATCAAGTGAGCTATTAAAAGCCATTTTTATATTTACATAATACATACCAACAGAATGATTATCTACATTCCCCTCTTTATATTGTTCGTACATATAAGCATTTCTTCGTCTTTTAACAACACTATCAAAAACTAATGCTTCTGTTTTTCCTTCAACATCGTAACCTAAATCTTTCCAACTGTATTGTTTAACGTAAACATCCAAATCTTCTTTGTCTGAAATTATTTTATCAAATTTCATTTCGTGTTCTTGAATGTGCTTAATGCGTTTGTTTTCTTTTACGGTCTTATTCCAAATTCCGTTAATATGAACATCTTTGTGAGAGTCCATAATCATAGTTGTATTAATTATTGCACGAACTTTTATAGAATCAGGTTCACTTGCATTCAAATCTTTTGTTGAGATTTTACTTATTTCTTGCATAGAAGTACAAGGCGCACCAAAACCATCAGCTTTTTTAAATTGAGATTTCTTGCTGTAAATTATATCTTCTTTGTTTTCTTTAAGCCAAGTATATAATTCTTCTCGAGTTTTAAAAGTAGGTGTTTCCATAATTAATCTTTTTTAACTATTTGCTTTTCTTTTTGAAGCTCTAATTTTTTACTCATTCCTTTTTGAGCCTCTTTTAGTTTTACAATTCTTTCTTTTGTGTAATGATTATTCATTTTCTTGTTGTTGTTGTTGTTGTTGTTCTTGTTGTAAGTCGTTTAATTCTATTGTGCTATCAAACCCAGCCATATCAAGAGCAATTTCATCTGGAATTCCCGCATTTCTTAACATACTTAAAGCAGTTGCTTTTTTCTGTATTCCATCATAACGTTCAATAAGAATAAATTGCATAATTGGCATTTTTTCATAAGTACCAACTAATTTATATCTATTATCATCTAATAAAACATTCATTGTCGCTAAAAAAGAATCCAATGTTGGTTGCATTTCATTTTGAATGTAAGAAACCATAGACTCCTTAAAATTATTATATGTAGTTTTTTTAGCTTCTAAAGAAATAATATCTTTTGGAATATGTAAAGCTGTATAAATTAAATTGCCATCTACTTTTATACTTTCATCTAAACCTAAGTCCCTTAATGCAATATGTAAACTCTGCCACTTTAGATTTGATTTTGTTACTATTCCGCGTTTTCTATTTTTACCAGAACCGTAATTGTTTTGTAAAGTATCTTCAACGTCTTTCTTTTCATCATCTGTTAATGGAAAACTCCCCGCTTTTGCATCAGCAGTAATTAATTCTTTACCATTGGTTTTTAGAATTACATTTTTAGCTTCTAAACTATCTAAAGTGTTTACAAGAGTTTGCCTTAAGCCATCAAGACGACTTTTTGTTTCAAACATATTTTCTGTATTCAAACCATTAGGCAAATCGTAGAAAAAAAGTAAATCTCTAAAAGGAATAGATTCGTTTTCTCCGTCTCTATCGTATATTATTCTTTTATTTTTTACATCATTATTTTTGCTACTTTTTGTAAGAGAAGTTCTAAATTCTTCTGGGTACTCTATAAGATTAGGGTCTAACAAATACATTGATGTAGGTGTATTCATTCCAGTTGTTCTCCTTAACCAAACAACAGCTTTTCCCTCTGCAATTTGTGTAAAATTATGCGCTTCAAGAAAATCATTTTGTGTTTGGTAGTAGTTTGGCTTTTTTAGTAAATCTAAAATCCAATGATTATATATTTTTTCGCCAGTTTCTTTATCTTGAATACAAATATCAGCTTGAGAAAATAATTTTGCTACAAATAAAATTGCGGGTGTTAAGATAGGGTGTTTTTGAGCTATTTCTAAATTTGTTCCATAATAGCTCTTCCAATTACCATGTTCTTTAATATTATAAAATGTATCACCATTAATGTACCTGGTAAAAAAAGGTATATTAATTCTAGGAAGTTTAAATTGCATCCGTATATATAATTTTTACGAACTTACAACAAAAAAATTAAATTGAAAAAAAAAGCCCCTTAATCAATAAATCTCTCTAACTTGAAAAAAGGGCTAAACAAAACAGAATGTATTTGAATCCAAATTTACAATTTTATATTTAAATAAGGAACTAAATATGAAATTATATATCTCATGGCATCAAGCAAATGATCGTCTTTTTTTATCGGAACATCAACGCTTTTTCCGTTCTTATCTATTTGCCAAGAATAATTATCATATTCAAATCCTAAATTCTCACTTCTTACATAATAGATAGTAAAACCTTGAACAAGAGATATTCCAACCTCTACACTTCCGCCTCCTTTTATTGCTCCCATAGCAATATAATTTTCATTCAATAATAAATCAATGTAATTTTGTTTTGCACTATCGCAAACAATAATATCTTTTCCTTTTATTATTTCTGGGCATCTTAATTTTATAACAGTAGGCAAAGAATCAGAAATATCTTGCAAAGGTTGATAAAGTATTTCTTTAATGTAAAAAGCTCCATCGCCATTATATTTTACTTCAACACAAGCAGTTGGATTTGATGCTCCAAAATCTAAACCAAAATAACTCGGGTATTCTAATTCATTAAAAAACTCAAGACTTATTTCGCGCCAACCTTGATAAATTTTATTTGGTTTCTCTGCGCCAATTCCAAGTCCGTAAACAAGCCAGTTGTATTTATGCGCTGTTCCTTTTTTTATGTTTTCTACATTCTCGGGAGGTTGATTGTGTATCGAAATAGGCTCATCTTTATAAAATAATTCACTTCCTCTAAGTTCGTATGTTCCAGATTCCCAAGGTTCATATCCTAACAAATGCTTTACAATATTTGGAGGGCAATATGCGTTATCTTTAAATGTAGAATGTATAAAACAAGTTTCCGGGTCGTTTCTGTAATTTTCTATAAAGAAATTTTTGCTCGGATTGTAATCTGCAATTATTCTATCGCTTGTCCTTTGTGCTATTTGTAAATAAACTTCTTCATTAAACTCTGTTATTTCATTAAAAAAAGAAATGTCTTGTGTTGAGCCTAAAACTTTACCAATATTATCCGCGCCTTCAAAAACTATTTTGCTTTTAGTTGGTACATAAGTGAATGTGCCAGTTTGTTTATTTTCTTTAATTTCCTTGTATATTCTGTAATCAAACATAATTATTTTTTGGAAATCTTCTAATACAGTTTGCCTACATACGTTTTTTAAATTTCTCCAAACAGTAATTTTAATTCCTTTTCGACTTACCATTTCTAAAAGTAAAAGCTGAAGTATCGAATAACTTTTGCTAGATCGCGAACCGCCCATAGAAACTATTTGACGGTATTTATAAACTGGTTCAATTATTTCTGTTTTATTTTTATCAATTATTTCCTGGTTTATTTTTTCATGATATTTTTTATGTGTTTCTGCAAATGTTTTTGTTACGTCTATATTCATTTTTTATTTATAATTGAATTTATTTCAAATCTAAAGGACTGTAAATTTCTAATTACTAAATAATCAAAACCGTTTTTTTCAACTAATTCTTTCCATTTTTTTTGTTTTTCAGAAAGAACAGCATAACTTAAATCTCTTTTTAATTCTAACAAATAGCATTTAGAATTAAATAAAAATATCATATCTGATACACCACTGTATACACCAGTAAGTTTTAAAGTTTTGGCTTCGCGTTTAGTTCTTTTTCCGCCATTTGGAACAGCAAATAATAAACCTCTGTATTCTGGGTAAGTATTATGAAACCAAAAATAACATTTTTGTTGTAGTGCATTTTCAGATTGACCTATAACATCGTTTTTTATATCTTTCATTTTATTACACACAAATCGTTTTCAATTATTATTTCTTTAGCAAAACCTTGCATTACTAAATTTGGCTGTGTTTTATTCCATTTAGTGTTAATTGGAACTTCGCAAATAACATCATTTGCTCTGTAACATTTACCCTTAAAGTGTATGCTTAAACATTTATACCTTTTGTAATAATGAAAGAAAAATCTATATTTTTTTTCTGTTTCTTTTTTTACTTCTGTCATTGTATGTTTTTGGTTTTTTAATTTCATAAAATACTAAACCTCTTATTACGCAATAATAAAATTTTATCATTCTTGTAACATTTCTTTTAATTTATTTTCCGCAACTATTCCTTTTGCAATCATATCCATGTGTTCTAATGCAAATTCTTTTTCTACAATAGTTAATGAATCAAAATAATGGTCTAATTCGCTTTGAACAATCATTAGCTGGAACATTGTTGTTGTTCTATCAGCTTTCTTTAGTATCATCGATAATATTCTCTCCTTTTCCATAATTGATTTGTATATTTATTGTGTTATCACCAGTATTGGGTTTTTGACCAGTTTGCCTTATAATTTTTGGTTTAAAAAATTCTAGCCCTTTTAAATATACGCGAACAAATTCTCTATCTGGTAATCGTTCTAAGATTTGGTTAAACCTTTCGGCGTGATTTGTGTTTATTGCTTTTGTTAATTGCGACCAGGTTTTTACATCTGTCTCTTTTTTTGGCACAACTATTTCGTTATTTTCCTTTTCTGGTTTTAATTCAATAGTTTGTATTTCTTTTTTCAAAACAATACTCGCCGCTTGTTCAAATATGTCTTTGCTTTTACTCACCTTTTGCATTTTTACTTGCTTGAACATATACTTTTACAAAACCCTCTATAACTTCTGTCATATTTGTGTCGTTGTAATATGTTTCAGTAACAAATTCTTTTTTTAAATCTTCATCAATTCTTAAAGATAAATTCGGTTTTCCTTTTGGCATAATTATTTAAATTAAATGTATATACAAATGTAGTGGTTTTTTATTTCTAAACAAAACTTTTTTCTTCTTGTGGCA
>PDMW01007778.1_pt1 | contig 16729 bp, 21 predicted proteins | sample 1515511 | NCBI WGS metagenome assembly PDMW01 (sample SAMN07343023, study PRJNA328102) | Marine metagenome, whole genome shotgun sequencing project. | biome: marine; feature: bay; material: water; isolation source: viruses from water sample < 0.22 micron filtered, nuclease treated, low... ... | reverse complement strand
GATACTTTTCTACAATTGTGTAATCTTCCATTTTTGTTTGGTTTTGTTATTAATAATTATCTACATCAAAAGTACATAAAATATATGTACATTTTATTATTAATATTTCTAAAGCAAGATTTTACTCTTGCTAAAGTTTTGATGTTTAGTCAATAACAATTTTTAATAATCCTGCAGTATGATATAAATCACCCTTAACTAATCCTGCTGTTTTAGCAGCAGCATTGTCAGCATATTCTAAATCAGCAGCACCTCTTACCCAGCTAATAACTTCATTAACATGAAGCAACTTTGCTAGACCTGTTGTGTTATCTTTTCCTTTATATGCCGGATCTTCAAACTTCTGTTTTACTTTTTTTAACTGTCCCATTTTTCTTAATTTTAAAAATAAATATTAAAAAAGGGGAAGGACCTAACCAACCCCTTTTTCTAATTAAACTATCCTTAGAATGATCCTCCAGTTACTGGATTTCTCATTACAATTTTAAGAACTTTAGTTGGATCTTTAACCCATACAGCTGGCATAGTTTGAGTCATCATAACTCTATAACCATTAAAGTTACCTGTAGAAGCAAATCCTTGACTTCTTCCCATGTAATCCATAGTTCCATTTTGATAGAACCACTTTAATTGGTCATCCCAAGATAACTTCAATAAATGAATGTTATCACTTCCTTCATCCGTTACATCAAAAATGATAAAGCTATAAGAACTTAAAGGTCTTCCATCAATTAATGGATTCTCAATATCATTTGTATGTAAGTTGTCAAATGCTGGGTTAAGTACAAACTTAACGTTAGCTAAGAAAGGAATAGTGAAGCTAGTATAAGCAAATCCAAAATCAAGATCCATACCTTTACCAGTAACTGCACCAACATCAGAAGCATTCTGAACTAATCCAGAACCATATACTTCATTAGCAATTGCTTTGTTGATTAACTGCATACCACCAATACCTGTTTGAACAACAAGTTGTCTTTGTGGATCTGGCCCTTTGAATTCAACTTTACCTTGGTAGAAGTTATATAACTCTGATTTAAACATATCCAATGTAAATTGAGATTTGTTATAAATTCTTTTGAATGAGTTATCTAACTGAGACCATAAACCAACAGATAATCTAATATCATCTGGTCCGTCTTGCTTGATTCTACCACCTTTACCCCACATTAAATAAGTCTCAATATCATTTGCTATCTTACTTAAGTGAGCTGCTTCCATATTAGTAATGAAAGTTCTTGATAATCTACCACTTTCAAATGCATCTCTAGCACCTGATTTACCCATGCTAGCTACTAATTCTTCAATAGAAGAAACAGAAGGGTTAGCATCTTGATCAAAGTTTCTCCAGATCTCTGTTACAGGAACAGTACCATCTGCATTCATTCCACCTTTAATCATTAAATCAGCTCTAGAAGAGATTGAATAATGTACGTGAGCTTCAGCACCACCTACATAGTTGTAGAACTCTCTGAATCCAGAACCAGTTTCAATATCAGAGAATCTCTCTCCATATTCACCTCTTGCAGAACCTTTTCTAAAGTACTTAGTTCCAGAAGCTAGATATTTGTCAACGTCTAATTCAGCTGCATTATCATTGTTCACTAATTGAACCGTGTAGATGAATCCGTCACCAGCTGGGATAATATCATCAGAAGTGATGTATAATTCAAGACCATTGTACTTATCATAAGTAATGATGTCACCATGTCCAAAAGCTCTCTTAGAAAGTTTAATTTGGAAGGTTACACCGTCACCACCTACGGTAGTATCAGTTGTTAAAGGTCCTACACTAAATGGTAGATCTTGTGCAATAGGTGTTTGCCATTTGTATTCACCTCTTGCGTTGTCTACTGAAATTGTGTTCTTACCACCAAATGAAGCCATTTGATAAAGAGGCATTTCAACTTTTTGAGTCATTGCCCATAAGTCTACTGGTCCCATATCCATTGGCTCAGATGATCCTAGCATCTGTGTCAAGTGATAAGAATCAATGTGAGAACTAGCTTTGTAGTTAGTATCTCTTAGGAATATTCCATTGTTTAATACTGGAGTTGCCATTTTTGATTGTTTTGATTGTTAATAATAATAATAATAATTGTGTTTGTAATAAACCTGTTTAAAATCTTTTAAATATATTGTTTCCTCTTGGTATCTTTCTTTTATTAGATTGTTGAGTATCTTTTTCTTTTTGATCAACACCTAATGAGCTTCCACCACTGTTAACTTGTTCAGTCTTTAATTTCCTTACTGTTTTTTCAACACTTGCTTGAGCACCTTTATCCATTATCTTAGCTTTGTACCCAGTTGGGTCTGCTAATAACCATAATGCTTCAGATATTAATGTATAGTTAGGTTCTACAAACTGATACTTCTCAAGCAGGTGTCCTAATAAATTAGTATTCTTCCCACTTACAGATGGATAGTTTGGTTGTACTAGGCCATTATATAACATAGCTTGTACTTTTCTATCTACTTTAATATCTCCTAATGATCCTTCTTTTAATGTGTTGTATACACTTTCCATGTATTGCTTAGATGCTTGCTCTTGTTGCTTCTGTTTCATCTCTTGTTGTTCAAGCTTTTGAGCAACAACTTTTTCTTGCATCTTATCTAATTTTGGTTTAAACTTAGAAGCCTGTTGTTCTAACTTTCCTAAGTCTTTCCAAATTTCTATTTCTTCTGCTATTTCTTCTGAAGTTCCATATCCAGTTGCAGATAAATAATCTACTATAATTCTTTCTTGATCTCTTTCATTAGTAACATCTAATGTTCTAACTTCTTCTGTAGCTGCTAAAGTTGCAAACAATCCTTTCATGTCTTGCCCACCTTCTGCTACATATCTTGCTGCAATTTGAAGCTCTTCTGGTAAACTTTCAAAAAACTGTTTTGGAGTTTCACTTCTAACTTGTCTAGCTCTTTCTTCAAGATTAGCCTCAATTAACTCTTGCCAATCTTTAGCACTATAATCAGCTAATGATTTGTCATCATCAAAAGGAACAATCTTATCATCTTTAATTAACTTATCAAAAACATCACTTATTCCAGCTATTGACTTTCTTCCTCTTTTTTCTTTTTTCTCCTCAACTTCTACATCTTCACTGTCAATAGCTAATTCATCAAAAACTTCTTTAGCTGTTTCTTTAGTGTCTTCAGTTGTTGCAGTTTCTGCAACAGGTTCTTCTGTTTTAGCAACTGTTTCTTCTTCATTTGATGTTTCAGGCTCTGTAAAAGCATCATCAAAAGGTTCGGTTGGTTTACCAAATATGTTTCCTTTTGGTGTATTAGTTTCTTCAGGTAACGTAACCCCTTCAGCTGTTGCTGCTCCGTTGAATATTTCATCAAGATTTACGTCTACTGTTTCTACTTTACTATTCATAGTGTCTTTTGTATCACTCATTTTTGTTGGTTTTAAATGATTTACTTGTTGTTTATAGATACAATATAAATATTATTTTGTAATTAAACTTAAAATATTTTAATCTATAATTTTCATTTTATGCAGTATATAGCTAACATACAATCTGCTATTCCTTATTTTTCTTTTTATCCTCTTTTTTAGGTGATTGCACATCATATTTGTTTTTATTCTCTCTAGCTATTTGCAAGTTTTTGTCTGCTACTTCTCTTTGAGCTGATAACTTTTCTCTTTCAATAGATAATTTATCTTTAGTCATTGAATTTTTTACTGAAGCCTGCTCTCTTTTAAAGTCCATTTGCTCTCTATACTCAGATCTTTTTCTTATATCTTCCATAGAATCTTTAAAATCAGACTGTAAATTTTGATTAATGTCTTGACTAGCACCAAATCCTGCAGATCTTATTTCTGCAACCATGATATCTTTTTGTCTTTCTTTCTCATTTTCAGCTTGTTCAAACTGCAACTTCATTTGTTCTTCTTGCTGTTTAGCTTGAATCTGCTCTTGCTGCATTTGTTGTTGTTGCTGCATCTCTTGTTGCTTAACCATCATTTGCTTAGTTTCTGCATCTTTCAAAATGTCAGATACTTCTGCAATACTATCAGCTTTAACAATATTACCAAGATCATAAATAGATGCTCCTGATGTATTATTTGTAAGTGCTAGTTGTTTTAACTGATCAAGTATTTGTCTATGGTTTGTTCTTGTAGTACAGAAAATATTAAAATCTCTTAGTAATAACTCTGTACCATTTATAGTAAAGTTTACTTTTTCTGCTTCAGAAGATATATACTGTAACCTAATGCTTGGATTAGTACTATAATAAAACTGAGCTAAGTCAGTTCTCATCTGATGTACTCTTGGCATTAAGTTATCAGAGTGCTGAGTAAAATAAGTTTCTGTTTGAGCATATGATTGATTCAAGGCTTGTGTAACTCCTGTTGCAGTTTCTTGACCAATAGGTGCACCTAACCTTTGAGGATTAATACCAATAGCATCAAAACACTGCTGTTTAAAATAATTAGCTAACTGAATCCTAGACATCAACCTATTTGTTTGTTCTAAGTTTAAAGTCTGATAATGATTAAAGTTTGTAGCATTCTCAGTATTAGTAATTGATGTATCAAGTGGTAACATACTAAAGTCTTTCATTGCTGTCCAAGCTTTAGCATAATTATGTTTACCCCAATCTTCACCCATTGAATGTCTTGGCAATGCATTCTGATCAAACATAATAACAGTACCAAGTTCATCTACTAAGATATCAGCTATTTGATTATTAACCATGTTATATCCTACTTGATATGCCTTCATAAGGTCAACCAATGATGTAGATTTTGTATTTCTGTCTGAAAATACTCTTCCTTCTACAGGAAGCTTACAACCATATAAGTTATTATCTCCTTTAAACTGAAAAGGAATCCTTCCAGGTTTAGTTCTATTTATTCCTAAATATATAGGATTAATATTATCAGATCCCATATTAGATCTCCAGAATGCTGGTAAATTTGGACCAATTTTTACACCACCCCATACTTCATTTATCCATATCCAGTCTATATGTTCACCTTGCATTAAATGCTCCTTACTTTTATTTTTAAAGATTGAAGTATCATAAAGAGGCTTTTCAGTAACTTTAAAAGTTTCATCAACTATCTCTTGGATAATCTCTCCATCTTTTTCAATCTTAGTAAGGTGACCAACTTTTCTTTGAGTTTTCCAGTAAGTTGTAGTTACTCTCATCAACTCTCCTTCTCCCCATAAAGTAACATCATCACCTTCATTAAGTATAGAACTAATAATATCTCCACCTCTTGCAGGATCATCAGACCAATTACTTACAAATTGTCTATATGCTAAACCTGGCATTTGTGTATTCCATTCATGTGATTTAGATCCATCATAATATGAACCATCATTCTGATATCCGTTAACTTGGTATAATGCTGATTTAGCTGGATAGATATCTTGAAGTGAATGCAGTTGGCTTTCTGTCATTAAATATCCATATTTGTCTACTACATCTGCAACAGTCATAAGATCTATCTTACCAACAAAATTTGAATCAGATATATATCTTGTATCAGGAGATTTTTGATAAAAGGTTAAAACAGGATTCCATAATTCTACATCATAGTCATCTTCTAACATTCTAAAATGCCAAAACTCTCTATCAGTAATAAGCATATCACGGAATGCTCTTTCTTCTAGTTCTTGCATTTTAAATCTTTCATCATCTACATTTAACTGATGTGATGCCCACTCCTCTACCATGCTTCTATAATCTTTAGAAAAGAAGTCTTCTATTTCAGGAAGTGTTTTTATTTTTTCAGGACTTAGTTCTTGCTGTGCTTCCTCTGAGCTTGGGTCCATACCCATCTCTAGCATTCTAGCTACTAATTTAGCTTCTGCATCTGCAAGTAAATTTTCTTCTATCTGAGCTCTTTTTGATTCAAGCATCTCATTATAAGATAAATCATCTACTGCTCTAAATTGAACTTTAGAATATCTTTTAGAAAACTCTCCAGATAATACGTTAATTACATTTGGAACTATAGGATAAAACTTTAATTCTAAAGCTGTTGAATCTTCTTTTGTAAGAACATCCATCATGTCTTTATATTCATTATCTTCTTCAATAATGTAATCAGTCTTATCAATTATACCTTTAGCTAGCTTATAATTTTTTAAAAGTCTTCTTGCATTTAACCTTAAAAATTCAACACCTTGTAGTTCTAACCAATCCATGTTCCAAGCTCTCCAATCATCATCTTTTTTCTTAGATGGTAAAAACTGTATAGGTTGAGTAAGGCTTGATGTAGTAGGATAACCTTCTGATTTAGCCCCACTTTTTATTTGCATTGCATTTAATACTCTCATGATGTTTTTTTATGGCTATATGAATATACTACTTTTGTTATGTGCTCAAATTCATATGTTGATTCATATATTAACCCTTGCTTCATATCACAATAGGAATATGTTATTTCATCATAATCAATAGAGCTTGTAATAGTGTATTCTGGCATTATCTAAAATTTTTAAATCCTGATCTTTTTTGTTTATTGCTACTTTTAGACGTAGCACGTCCCATATTTCTAAAAGGACTATACTTTAATTTATATAAATTTTCTGAATTTTCCAAGGTTTTAGAGGTTTCAGATTCCTTTCTTTTTGCATATCCTCTATTAGATTGTTGAAGTTTTGCAAATGCAATTAATGCAGCAAATGCAACAAGTCTATCAACGTTTAATCCTGGATAATATGCAAGCATTTCTTTTAACAACATTGGATCTGGTATTCTTTCTACACCAAATGTTTGTTTAATTACTTCTCCATTATCATCTAATTCCTCATCAATGCTTTCTCTAATAAATTCTAGTGCATAAGAAATAAGGTGACTTTTAAAAAGAGTACCTGTATTCTTCCAACCATATTCTTGATATACTGATTTGTTTGATCCTAGATCTTTCAGAAATACAATTTGTTGTTTAGGTACAAGATACTTTTGTTTTCTTTTTCTAATCATATGCTGAATAAATAATGAAATGTTATTCTCAACAACAGTCCATGCATTATACCATTCTATGACTTTTTCTAATTGCTCATGTGTTTTGTTTATATCATCATATCTACCACACCATGCTGCAACAATTTTATCTTTTTCTATAAACTGTTCTAATCCTGCTGAGGTTTCTCTTGTTACTTCTACTGGATTTTTATATACAAAAATACTACACAATGAATCTGAAGTTGTTGTTTTACCTTCTGACACAGGGTCAATTGATGCATAATACATTCCAAAATCAGGATTCTTTACAGGCCTTTCCCAAACAACTAAACAACCTGTTTTATCTTGCATTTTTTTATCTACAGGAAATTTAGATATTGGAAGCTTTGTTGTTCTTTTAGCAATAATTCCTTTATCATCTCTATCAAGCTCAATATGTTCATATGAATACTCTTTATCTTCAATCATTTTAAGTTGCTTAGAAACAATCCCTTGAGGGAATATAGACTCTTTTCTATATGCAAAGCCTTCTGCAATGTTAGTTGGTTTCTGAGATATCCTTAATTGATATTGTTCTGGGTTTAATTTTGCTTTCCAATCTTGTCTTTCTTTTAAAATAGCATCAAGAGCCTCTACTACTTTTGAATTACCATAATTGTCAATGTATGGTGGCATAGACCATTGTTCAGGTATAAATAATCCAGATAACCCAATAGTCCCATCTTTGTCAAGTAAATTACTTTCTACTGCATATATATCATTATTGGTTGGATTTAAGATCATATCTTTTAATGGCTCACATTGATCTAAATCCCCCACTGATCCTGCTGCTATAAACATACCAGTAGTTAACATTCCTGATGACATTGCAGGACGTAAGTACTCATAAGTGCTCATCATTTTTGGAGCAATACCAGCCTCCTCATGAAAGAAGTAAGTAGTAGGTCCACCAACTCCAGTTGTTGCATTCTTTTCAAATGATGCACCTTGTATTTTAGACTTTAAACCTTTGTTGGATTTTTTACCTCCAATCCTAACTTCAATCTGTTGTTGCCATAGCAAAACCTTTTCAGGACTACTTGGTCTATACCATGCAGTATGTTCATTTAAAAAGTCTCTGTATTCCTCCAAGAACTTCCAAGAACCTTTATCATTAATATAATCTTTAAGACTTGCACCAATCTTACAAACACTACCTTCTTCAAACCAATACTGATTAATTAATTTACCCATATGAAAATAAGAAGAGGCAATTTGCCTTTTCTTAAATATAGCTGAATGCTTATTGTTTAACTCAGCTAATAGCTCATAAAGAGCCATATGGTATTGAGCATCTCTTACTTTGGCAAATCCATATGACTTTTCTTCTTTGTCAAATATAGGTAAGAAGTTTAACCACATATAGTAATCTCTTGGTACATACCAAATATTGCCATTGTTTTTATAGATTACTCCAACTCTACATTTATTTTTTTGATCATCCCAATAAGCCATAAAGTCTTTAGACCTAAAAGGTTTATCACAATAAACTCCTGTTTTATTAAAAATCCTAGCTTGCTCATTAAATACATAAGCCGTTTCATCAAAATTATACTGACCGGGTTCTTTAAATATATCTTTTAAAAAACTAGCAAAGTCCTCATCTGTTTCAAATGAAGACTCTGACCAAGTTCCTTTTTCATATGTTGGTATTAGTCTACCCATATTCTATCTTAGTATTGCAAATACATCTCCTTTATTAATCAAATAATGATCTTCACTATCATGTTCCATTTTAACAACGGAAGCATTCTCACTATATTGAATAAAATCTCCTTCTTTAATATCAGTTACACTTTCTCCAACACCTACCACAGTTCCTTTTGGTTCTGATTTTACTTGTGTTTCAGGTATAAGTATCTCTGTGCCAGGATAATACTTTGCTGCTTCTTTTGGTTTTACAAGGATCTTCATCCCTACTGGTATTACTTTCATAATTATTGGTTTTAAAATTAATCTATATAATGATCATACTTTTCTTCAATTAAATGTATTTTATCATTTGCATCCACTAATGATTCTAATGCTTTTTCTGCATCTTCAAAAAAATCAGTTGCTGTATGATCACCTATACCTACTGCTTGATTTTCTAATAAATGTAAAGCCATTTCTGCTTTGGCTTTGTCTGCTTGTGCCTTTAAGTAAAGGGCTTTGATTACACCGGATTTTTGTAATTCCATCTTTTGTTAGTTTATATTATTAATTACATTTGATCATAGGCTAAACCTTGACCACCTCTTACAGATGTTTGTTGTTCATCTTGTAAATCTTTATATGCACCCTTAAAAGACTGCCTTATTGCTTCAAAATCTTTTGCTACTGCACGTATCTGTGATATGTTTCCATCTCTACCATCAGTAATAGGTGTATTAGCCATATATGTTGCCATATTATCTAAAGCCTTCTTAATACCTAAATATGCTCTATGTGTAGGTGTCTCATACATTTTTTGACACTTTACTAAAGCTTTTACAATATAGTCATCTTCTGTAGATTCTTCTAATCTAACTTCACCAATAATAATCTCTTCTTTATCATTCTCAGGAAGATGAAAAAAAGGATTCATTTCTGGATTAGGGCAAGTCATATAAAATAAATACTTATAAACTTGTAAATAAGTTTCAGGATATTCATCCATTATAACCTTTAAAAACTCTAATGCATAACAGTGCTCACTTGGAATCACTTTATCATTTTGTATATCAAATAGTTTTATTATCATATTATGGAGTTGTATCCGGTGGTAAATAAGTACTAACAAAATTCTGAAAACCTTGTGCATGATAAACTGGTAATAATGTAACACCTCCAGTATCAATATAAAGATATTCTGCTTCAAATCTTTTTGTCTCTTTATTATAATACTTAGTCACATTTATTATTTTAGCAGTATTTACAATACAATTTGTAACATTAGGATAAAGTGTAACTACATACTCTGGTTCCGCTGCTAAGCTCTTATTAAAAGCATTTTGATCAAATGTTTTTTGATCTGGACTTATTGTTGGGTCAGTAGTTATAAGTTCCCTTTCATTTAATGGCTCTATTGGTTCTACTATTTCAACAGCTTGCCAAACCTTAAACTGTATCCATTTATAATCTCCTGTATATGGCATATCTTATAATTTATTTTCTTTTAACCATGATATTAAATTCTTTACCTCATCTTTTAAATAAGGTATATCATATAATACTACTTTATCAAATACAGGTTCTCCATTAATATGCTCATTAATTGGATAACCATTCTTATCTTTTCCTAATTCATTAAACTTTACATGTTGAATTGTAAGCTTGCCCGGTTTTAACTTTGGGTTATGCTTCAATATAATATACATATAAATACTCAATTGTAATGTATAGTGATTATAGTTACAATCATCTAAATGATTTACAGGGTTATACATTTTTGATGTAATACCTTCCCAATTTGTAAATCCTTTTTCTTTAATCTCTTTATTTGTTTTATAGTCTAATATGTTTACATATCCATTAACTACCTCAACAAGATCTGCTTGTCCACACAACCCAATTGATTTAAGATAAACCATGTGTTCTGGATAAACCCCTTCTTCTAATTTTTGAACTCTTGCAATTTTTGCACCAGTTGCTTGATCAAAAATTGGTTTTATTATAGGTACTTCTACACCATGTCTTTCAATAGTTTTAAAATTTAAAATATCTGACTCTCTCTGATTATGATAAAAATTACCAAGCTTAATAGCTCTTTGTGTTTCATTTTCCCAAGCATCAAGTATTTCTTGTGCTGTCATCCCGTACCACTTAGATCTTTTATTCTTTGCAGATTTTTTAGCTTGTGTTTTGGCATCAAACTTTGGCTTAAACATTCCAACAAAAGATGTTGCACTAACCCAATTGATACCTGCATCATCTATGCTTTCATATACATGACCTTCTTCTTTAAATTGTATACCCATAACTATAATTTTTTTTGGTTATTAAGTGTCAATAGTCTTCTTACATGCTTACCAAGGTCTTGGTTATTTGGATATTTTTCTAACATCTTTAAAATCTCTGGAAAAATATAATTCTCAAACATAATAACATCAAATTCATGTTTATTGTCTCCTATAGTTTTAATCTCTGCCATCTTCTTCAATTTGTTGGTTTAATAAATCTTCTTCTTCTTCTGTCATTAGTGCAGGCCATTTACCTTGAGGGCACTCAGAAGATAATGATCTTGTTTTTAATTCTAAAGAACAACCACAACTACTACAGCAAGGTTGTGTTCCTGGCATTAAGCATTTAGAGCCTTCAGTATCTAAAAAACTACAAGAATTACATATATCAAATCTTAATTTAGATTCAGCCTCTATATGGTCTTGTTTAAATATATTGTTCTTAATACCTTCCAGTATCTTTGAACTGTTCTTAAAAGCACCTATGAACTTATTTAGACCCATTCTTTTTATCTTTAAATTCTTTCTTTTTCTCTAATGCTTCATTGAGCATTGCCAATGCTTTTTCTTGAAGATCTAATTGATCTTTTATTGCCATGGATTTTTCTATACCATTGTATGCCATCTTGTTTAAATTACCAAGTAAGCTTTTTTTCTTTTTAATTGATTTTTGCAACTTAGCTTTTTTCATAGAAAAAGTACCTAATCCTTGAATCCATACATGAGTGGCAGATAATGAAGATAAATTCTTTCTAACTTCATTATAATAAAAACTAACAAAGTCATCTACTACATCAGGATGAATTTTAAGTTCTTCTGCTATTCCTTTTTTAAATTCTTTATATTTTTTAGGATTCATCTGCTTGTCCTAAAATTTTAAAATCTAATAGTACTATACCTTCAGATTGAACATTAATTTCTTTATTTAAAAATATTCTTTTTTTATTGCTGTTTTCTTTATCTACTAATGCTCTTTTTTGTGCTTTAGTAATAGCATTTCTTGCAGACTGCAAACTTTTAAAAATATTTTTATCAGTTAATATTTTACAAAACTTTGGTACTTCTACATTATCACAAATAGCAAGCTCAGCTAATAAACTTAAATCTGAATCATTAATATGTATATCATTAAAAAAACAGTACGTAAGTATTTGGTACTTTACTGTATTCTGTAATGTAGTTTTTACTTTTTGGTCAACTTTTTTTACCTGTGTCATTTTATACTCATTATAACATCAATTAATCTAGGATCAGGGTACACATCCATTTTTGTCTTTCTAACGTTTGTATGTGACAATAACCCTTTTATCTTACCATAGTAAGCATCCTCCTGAAATTCAAAAGCTTTAGTTGGACCGTATTTTTTTATAAATTGTTGAAGACCTAATCTCATATCAATTTGATCTCTTTCTTGTATATATAAAATAAGTTTGTGTGTTTCTTCAATTTGATCATCAGAATACTTGTGCCATTTTAGCTTTCTTCTAAATACTTCATCTAAAGAAATTATTTGACTTGCTATTGCTTTTGATCCAACATAGCTTCTATCTTCATTATCTAAATAGCCAATAGAACATATCTCTAAACCAATTGAGTGTTTATTCATATAACCAGATCCAGTTTTTCCTAAATGCCAACCATAACCATCTTCAGGAAATGCTTGTACCATTATACCATCATAATCAGCATTGCCTGACTTATAGTCTTGACCACCTAAAACAAATTCAGTAGCTATTCTACCTCTGCTGTCTCTATTCCAATGATCTATGCAAGTATATGGATTAGATCCACCTGCTGTATGGTGTAAGAAAAAATATTCATTTTTACCTGGTTTTTTTAAATACTGATCAGCATCTAAATGGTATCTATGAATTGATTGATTAAAATTGGTTTTAAAATATTGTGAACTTGCATCCGTGTCTTCATCTATAGACTCATTAGATAATCTTGGAGCATGCACTAACATACTCCAAGTAATATCCCCAACAATTCCATCAGGATGTAATTCATTATGCATTTGAAACCTTATGACAGCTTTGTGTGTCATAGGTCCAAACTGCCCATCTGCTGTTATTTTTAATAACTTTTGCAGCTTAACTACTTCAGGTCCTTCAGAACCGTGTTTAAGCAGTTTCATTTGCTTTGCTTTTAGCAGATTCAAACTCTTCACCAGCTTCAGTAGGATTCTCAGCAGCATTTACATTAGGGTTTTGTTGTGCATATGTTTGTGCTATAAATACTTGAGCTTGTAATCTTTCAGCTCTAGTCTTTTCAACATTTGTTAACAATTGCTCATACTCCAACTGCACTTTAAGACTCTTAATGTTTTCTTTGTAAAAAGATGTAATTTCTGCTCTACGTGCAGTTAACTCTTCTTGAGATAATTCTTGTTCTTGATTTGCCGTTGTTTGTTCAACATTAGGCATTGTTTTAACGTTTGTCATATTATTGATTTAAAATTACTAATACAACAAATATAACTAAAGAAGTTTAAATATAAAAAGTTTGCTTTATTATTTTTAAAAAAATAATTTATGGTTTGTAAAATACCATTACTTTATAAGATAGATCATATATTTTTGCAGGATTAGAACTAGTTAAGTTTACTGACTTTACTTTTATAGTATCTCCTGTAACACTATAGTTAAATTGAGCATCTGGTGTTCCTCCTATTCCTGCTTTAGCTAAGGCATTATCAGAAGCAGTTCCTAAATCTGTTATAGCAACTGAATACTCTAATATTTTTACATCTTCTTTTGTTGATGAGGTATATGTCCCTAATACGTATATACCTGATGCATACTGAATGTTCTCTGTTGCAATAACAATTTCATCACCTCTTTCTAAACCAGTCAAAAAACCTGTATACTGGGACACCTTAGTCTGTCTACTCTTTAAAACATTTCTTACAGCCTTTTTAAACTGCATTGTAGCAAACAAAGAATCCAAAGATTCAGTTAGCCATTTTTGAACTCTATGTTTGTGAGGAACTGACAATCTTTACTTTTTGCTTGGTAATTTTAATATTGGATAATATGGATTATCTATTTGCAAATAAGGAGCATTATCCCAACCATCTTGACCAATAATTTCTATTATTTGATTTTTATAGGATTTAACTAATGGAACTATATGTTTATCTGTGCCATTTAATAAATCAGGTAAAGGATCTAAATATTTTTCTGTATTGTATTCTACAGGAGATTTACGTATCTCAGTTAAAATACTATCACAAAGATCTTGTGCTGTTTGCCTATTTTCAAACTCTTTATATTTTCCGTAGTGTGCCATATTATCCGTAAATATTTTTTAAGTCACTCATAACTGCTTCTTGGGCAGTATTGTCATGATACTCACTATACTGCAACATCCTATATACTCTACCATCATATGCTAAAGAACTTGTTGGAGAACCTGAGCTACTTGACCTTTGACTACCAAATGGTTTACTGTTAGATGTTGATGCCCAGTTATTATTATCAAAACCCTTACCATAACTTCCCACATTGCTTAATACATTTTTAGCTGCTGGGCTAGATAAACTTAACCAAAACATTCTATTATCTACTAACATATCATCCTCATCTAATAAATCACCATTAGCATCAACTGTTTTAAAAGCTAAAGAATATACTATCAATTTATTACTTGGGTCATAGTCACCATTTACTAGCTCACAGTTATCAGTTGCAGGAGCTCCACACCAAGTTATGTAATCTGAAACACTACCACCATCAAAACTATTTGTAAATCCATCATTGTTATACCAATATGTTGCAGTTTGCCATAAATATCCACCATTTCCACCTTGATCATCTTCAGCTTGTGCAACTATGTAAATAGTGCTATTCATTACTTCTCTAAGTGCAAAAGAACTTGAACCAAAAAACATATACTCATTATCTGCAGCATCAAAATAGATGTAAGGCTTTCCATTAGCAACACTATCTCCAATCTGCCAAGTTGGTCTTGCTCCAGCAGAATTTTGAGTCATTGCTGGAATTTGGTTGGAAACCTGAGCTGTATAACTTGCTTGATTATCAATTTGTGCTACAGCATCACCATTTGATGATACCGGGTTTGATCCTGTATAGCTATTAGATCCGCTGTTATATGTTGATGTTTGGTAAACACCAGCATCTGCATTTATATCTATAATTAAATTAGTGGTTGGAACATCTCCACCACCACCAGAACTACCTCCAGCGTATAATGTTGTTGGGAATGTTATCATAGGTCTACAATTTCTACTGCATATCCTGCTTCCTCTAAAGCAGCTTTAATTTTTTCTGATGCTACCAAAATGGTTTGAGATTCTCCTGCTTCTTGATCAGCTTCAAGATAATATGCATTCTCCATCCCTGCAATACTTACTACTTCTGATCCTGAATCAAATGCTGCTTTATCCACATAGTAATATAAAGCAGAATGCATATTGATTCCATTTTGATTTGCAGCAAGATCAAGTCTTACATAAACACTATCTAAACCAATAGAAGTTCCTTCAATAGTTAATAATGCTGTTTCTGATTTTGAAATTAATAAGGCCATTGTTTTGTTTTTATATTTTAACTAAAATTTAATGCTGCTGCTCCGTACAAATTAGTACCATCACTTACAAAAGTAAGTACATCTGTTGCACCGTTAGCTGCTGTTATTGTAGGATCTGTCCCACCTTCAAATTTATATGCTGTTCCAAATGCTAATGTGTGATTTGCTCCTGCTGGTTGTTTTACTATAACTATATAGGTTGCTCCATCTTTAAGGTTTGTAGGATTAGCTAATGTAGTAGCCTGATCTAATGTAACTGTTTGTACATTACTGTTATCAAAATCAGGTGCTACTGAAGCTGCTGCTGTCAATGTATGAGTAGCAGAATATGCTTGACCATCTACTTTAAGATTACCACTAACATCTAATGCTTCGGCAGGTGAAGTTGTTCCTACACCAACATTACCACCAGTATCATTTAATAATAAATTACTACCAGTAGCAAAATCACTTGCCCTTATAGTCATTTCATAAGAACTTGATGTATTTTTTATTATTCTACCAGTTCTTGCATTAGTGCCAGCAGTTCCTCCAATTAAAAATGATATGTCACCTGAGTTTAAATCATTTCCGGTTGATATATGTAGTTTTTCCTGTGGTGCTGTTGTTCCAATACCTATATTACCGTTTTGATTTGCTTGTAGTATACTACTACCCGCACCATTTTGCACTAAAAAAGTAGTACTATCACTTGCATTACCTTTTACATGTAAGTTAGCTGTTGGAGCACTATATGTATTACCTAAGTTTACACCTAATTTAGTTCTACCAGCAGTTGCAAACTCTCCGTGTAATAATAATTTCCCATTACGACCTAATGCTAATGAATGTCCTTGTGTTGTTGTTACACTTGTACCAATTGCAATTTGGTATGATTGAGTATTAAGTCCATTGGCATTACGTCCTAGAAAAAGACTGTATCCTCCAGATGTAATACTAGAACCTGCTGAGTTTCCCATTGCTACGTTACCTTGTCCAGTAACTCCACTTAATGCATTAGCACCAACAGCTATATTTGTGTTTCCTCCTGTACCTACACCCATAGCTCCTTCACCAACAGCTACACAATCTGATCTACCTGTAACATTTCGGCCTGCATCATTACCAATAAATACACATCTTGAAGCACCTAATGCTCCTAAACCTGCATTAACACCTACAGCAACGTTGTAAGCTCCTGTTGTTATAGAACTTAAAGCACCACCACCTAATCCTACATTGTCTGTTGCAGGTGTAGCAGCATCTGATAATTCACCAATACTTGTAGCACCTGCTGGAACATCAGCCCA
>PDMW01005516.1_pt1 | contig 16826 bp, 32 predicted proteins | sample 1515511 | NCBI WGS metagenome assembly PDMW01 (sample SAMN07343023, study PRJNA328102) | Marine metagenome, whole genome shotgun sequencing project. | biome: marine; feature: bay; material: water; isolation source: viruses from water sample < 0.22 micron filtered, nuclease treated, low... ... | reverse complement strand
GACATTATTACCTTGAAGGTAAATGGCGATTTGCTGAATGGCGAATGAATCGCAGACCAAATTGGTTTCCAAAAAACCAATATGAAATTAAATACAATGAATGGGCATTAACATTCAATAAAAATTATGGTGCAAATATAAAATTAATGGAAGTGTAAAAATGTTTAATAATGTAGAACAAAAGACAGTTGAAATATTGAAGAAGAAATATGGGTCAATTCATGACCCCGTTGAATCATTAGTTAAGGAACTAGGATTAGCAAATGCTAATGAGTATATGCAAGCATCTTTTGAGATGTTTCAAGAAAACCCTAGTTCAACTAACTATAACTATATGATTGCAACTATGTTGGTTTACCAATATTGGAATCAGAAAGAGACAAAGGAATTCGTTTTAACGGAGGAATTCTGAATGTGCGAAGTATGTGATGGTAAAGGCTATACCTTAGAAGCAGACTATAATCATGATGTAATGATGAAAGTAGAATGTATGAACTGTAAAGCAGAAGAAGCATTTCTAGAATTTCTAGAAGTAGAAGTAAGAGATGTTTTAGTTAATTGTAGTGTTCAAAAACTTGCAGAGCATATGGCTTCTGCGATTGTTAAGAACAATACAGACAATACAGAACGATTGCAGATGTTAGTTCAAGTAAAGAACTTACCTGCATTACTGGCTTATGTCCAGTAAATATAATGGGCGTATGGTGTAATGGATAGCATTTTGGCCTTCTAAGCCGAAGATACGGGTTCGACTCCTGTTACGCCCACCAAATTCAAGGAGAAATAAATATGATAGATTATAAAAAAATGTTTGATACATTAAAAGAAGAAATAGAAAAGGTCTTAAAACAAGACATAAGAACAATGGGTAGTTGTGCTGATGAGAAATGGTTTCATAAGAAACAATTGAGAGAAATTGCACAACTAATATCCTTACCGAAATATTCACCTGCCGAACTTAATGGACTAGAATATGTTTGGGATGGAGAAATAGTAGAAGTAGATTTATGGGAATGATAAATATGAATATAGCAGAAAAAAGACAACCAGTAGAATTTAGAATAGTAGACGATGAGGAATTACCTCCAATTGTTATTACTATGAACAAACAAGATGAACCACAAGTATTGATTAATTCATATCATCGAATATGGATTTCTCTTCAGAGAAAACTTATTTGTGGCATTATCGACGTATTGCCTGAAAAGTTAGACATGATACTTTCGGGCTTTTTGTCTGAACAACGACAATACGAAAAAATGGACAAGGAGATGCTTTGATTGCATTTGTCCAGAAATAAAAACATGACACAACCCCAACAAATAGTAACGCTTAAGTGGCACAAGTATATGGAAGAACAGAGAGTGATAATATGATAACACTAACAATTTTGAATGAAACAGGACACACTACTCTCTCCTTGACGGAGAGCGAAGTAATTGAACAAATTGATACACACCCTACGCATTGGGTCTTTATTGACGGCGAGATGGTATCGAGAGAGCAAATCAAAGAATTGGCTTGGGATGACGTTACAAGCGTCGATTTAACCCCTGCTATTGTCGGAGGACATTGTTGAGTAATTCAATAATACTAGCCACTATCTTTTGGGGAGAGAAATCGTTGGGGGTTTCTCTCCCCTTTTTTTGTCGTTGTTGATTAATATGGATTTAAAGAATTTTATATCAGAAGAAGCCTTATCAATGATGATGACAATTAATGGGTGGAAATTACTTTCACCTATCGTTATTGAAGATTTTGCAGTATTTAAAGCAGATTTTTATGACGATGAACAAATTATAGCAGTAAGTCCTAAAGGTTCACAAATACGAAGTTTAGGCAAAACCGTCTTAAAGTATAAAGACGAAATATTCAATTCCGTTTCCGAACTATTTTTGAAGTTCGGAAAAGACTCAATACAATCCTTCAATGAATGGCAATTTATAGAAGAAAAAGAATGGGTTGTATTTAAAAATGGTGAATGGACACATTCATTTACCACACTAAATAAATTGCCAAAAACAACTAAATTGAGGTGTTAATATGACAGCAGAAAAAGAAATACTATCGGACATTACAGTACACATGAAATACGCTAGATATGAAGAATCTATATCTAGAAGAGAAACATGGAAAGAAATCGTAACTAGAAATATGAATATGCATATTAAATCATATCCCGATTTAGAAAATGAAATCGTCAATGTTTATGATAACTTTGTTTTAACTAAGAAGGTATTACCTTCTATGCGTTCAATGCAATTCGGTGGAAAGCCAATTGAAATTTCTCCTAATAGAGTTTACAATTGTGCATATTTACCAATTGATTCAATCACTTCTTTTGCAGAAAGTATGTTTCTATTACTTGGTGGTACAGGTGTAGGTTATTCTGTTCAAAGACATCATATTGAAGAATTGCCTGAAATTAAGCAACCTAATCCTAATAGAACTCGTAGATATTTAATCGCAGATTCAATAGAAGGTTGGGCTGATTCAGTAAAGATTCTTTTAGAATGTTATACAGGCATTCGTTCTTCAAGTCCAGTATTTGATTATTCTGATATTAGACCTAAAGGTTCTTTATTAAAGACTAGTGGGGGTAAAGCCCCAGGATTTCAACCTTTAAGAGAGTGTTTAGTTAAAGTTGAAGGCATTCTTCAAAATATACCAATAGGTGAGAAACTTCGTTCCATTCAAGTTCATGACATTATGTGCCATTTGGCTGATGCTGTTCTTGCAGGTGGAATTAGAAGGGCGGCTATGATTAGTTTATTCTCTGCTGACGACGTTGAAATGATTTCATCTAAATCTGGTAATTGGTGGGAAAATAGTCCACAAAGAGGTAGAGCGAATAATTCAGCAGTTATTCTAAGACATAGAGTAACTAAACAGTTCTTTATGGAACTATGGGAAAGAATTCAACTAAGTGGCTCTGGAGAGCCTGGAATTTACTTTTCTAACGATAAAGACTGGGGAACTAACCCTTGTTGCGAAATTGCACTACGACCATATCAATTCTGTAATTTAACTGAAGTTAATGCTTCAAATGTTACTGACCAATTTGATTTAGAAGCAAGAGTTAAAGCGGCTTCTTTCTTAGGAACTCTTCAAGCAGGATATACTGATTTCCATTATCTACGAGAGATTTGGCAGAAGAATAGTGAAAAGGATTCTTTACTAGGAGTATCAATGACTGGTATTGCTTCTAATGTTGTAGAGCATTTAGATTTAGAAATGGCCGCTTTTGCTGCTAAGATGGAAAATAAGAGAGTTGCAGAACTTATTGGCATTAATCAAGCCAGCCGTGTAACCTGCGTTAAACCCGCAGGAACTACTTCTCTTGTATTAGGGACTTCAAGTGGTATTCATGCTTGGCATGATAAGTATTATATTCGTAGAATTAGAGTAGGAAAGAATGAAGCAATATATTCTTATCTTGCAGTAAATCATCCAGACTTAGTAGAAGATGAATACTTTAATCCTACTGAACAAGCAGTAATCTCTATTCCACAGAAAGCACCTAAAGATGCTATTATTAGAACTGAAAACGTTTTTGATTTATTAGAACGTGTAAAGAACTTTAGCATTCGTTGGGTAAGAACTGGTCATAAAGACGGATTAAATACCCACAATGTTTCAGCGACCATTTCAATAAAAGAAAAGGAATGGGATGATGTTGGTGAATGGATGTGGATGAATAGACATTATTATAATGGCTTATCTGTATTGCCTTATGATGGTGGTACATACAAACAAGCCCCATTTGAAACTATTACTAAGAAAGAATACGACGAAATGGTTTCACACCTATCCGAAATTGATTTAACTCAAGTTATTGAAACCCAAGATAATACTAACCTAACAGGCGAACTAGCGTGTGCAGGTGGTCAATGTGAAATCTAATAGGGCTTTAAGAAATATAACTTATGATGAGTTTAAATTCTATGTTGTAATTAACATGGAGAAGTTTTCTGATGAATCGAGAGTTAGGTTGAATCATACATTTAAAGTATGTGAAAATACTCCCGATGAAAGCGGAAAGAAAAGAAGATTATACGATGTTCTGTATCTCCATTGTCTTTGGGATGTTGAAGAAGCCAAAGAGGAAGGGTTTATAATGTTCTTAGAACGAGAGTTAAAAGAAGCGAAGAATATGTTTTCTTATTATAAAAAGAATAATATTGAATATAAAATAGGAGAGAATAAAAATGAAAGAAAAGAATCCAGAGTATGTAGCAAGCCATAGAAGTTATGGTAAAAGAGTCGCTACTCGATGTAGAATATGTGGGGGTCAATTATTGATTCCTGAAGAAATAAAAAATGAAGTGCATGAATCTTGCGAAAGCAAGGTTGATACTAACTTATTTATGATGTGATAATATGAATGAATTAATTATAGAAATACCGAAGCCTGACGATTCTAGAGATGTCCTAGTAGCAAAAATTTATTCTGATAGTTTTACTATGAGTTCAAAGAAGATAACAACATCAACTGTTAATTCTGCAAAAGACCCAATTAACGCAGGAATAACTCAGTTATTTAATACGCAAATTTTCCCTAGACGGACTAGGCGTAATCGCTACCATTATTCTCGCAATTACAATATGTTTGATTTTAATGTTCATGAGGATTTTAACTTATTCCTTACAATAGGTTCCCTACCTGTTGTTGTTGAACGTAAAGGTAGTAGAATGTTTCTGAATGGATTAGAACACACTAAGAAGAGTATTTGTCAAGTATTGGCTAGAGTTACATATAAATCAGTATTTGATGACAGTACTAGTACTTTATTATCTATGATGCACAAATACTTGAAAATACCTGAAAATATTCGACACGTTATGGAGAATAGATTTCCTTATTATTTTTATGAAAGGTACGAAAAGACCGAAGTAGTTCTTAATGTAGAACAGATTAGTTCTGATGAATTTGCGATTGAAATATCCGATGGTCTTTGGGGAACTATTGGTACTAAAGACCTCAATACTATGTGTAATTCTTATATGTTTGACTCTAAAAGAGGTAATTGGCATGATTTGAAACCTGCTGTTCTTTATGAGAGGTTGATTGGTAAAGAACCTTCTGAATCCGAACTTAAAGTAATGAAAGAGTTTCTGAAGCAAAATAGACATGGAGATATTGTTGAAGTTAGGGCAATGGAATTACTTAAAGAAGTCGAGATTAAATATCCTAATATCAAAGTGGAATATAATGAAGAAAATAATCCTACTGTAATGTATGTTCGTGGTAAAGGATATGATTGGCAAATTAAACCTACTAGGTATAAAGGTGGTGGAACTCAAGACGTTCAAAGTTTTGTTTGGCAAAAATTCCCTCAACTTGCATATAATTCCGCAGGAAAGCCATTACATGACGAAGAAGGTAATCATATTAAAGTAATATCTGGTGGAACGTGGTCTGGGCCAATTTGTATTGATAACTTACAAAGCGGTTCTTCATTGGGTGACCAATTTGTTGCAAGAGCATTAGCGTTCCTTAATGATACTATTACAGTTGCTAGAGTAAATACGATTAAAACATATTTAATCACAGAACCAGATACTTGTAGAAATAAAGATGTAACAATACTAATGAATGGTGAGAAAGATGAAATGTGATGAATGTGGTTGTAGAGAATTTGAATTAAATGAAAGATTAGGAGAACGAGAATGTTCTGATTGTGGATTAATCCAAGTCTATGAAGCATTTGAAGAAAGCGTTTCATTAATCAAAGATGGTAAGTTGATTAGGAATCCTGACAATAATACATTAGGTTCTATAATTACTGGCAAAGGTTCCTATAAATATACAAAGGGAGGATTGAATAATACTAGAGATAGTAATATCCAAAAGGCCGTAGTTATGGGAAATATGCTTTTAGCCAAATTAGGATTCTCTTCTCTAAAGAGAGAGTTTGAAGCAATGTATATTTCTTTGTATAGAAAACACATATTCAAATCTTCTCAACTAGAAATTAGAGTAAGTGGTATTGCATATATTCTTTTAGAAGAAAATGCAACACCAGTAAAGGTTAAAGAAATTTGCCAAGAATATGATTGTTCTGTTAAGTTAGTTAATAGAATGGTTAGGTCAATAAGAAAGGTTAGAAAACCAGTAATGCAAGATAATTCTCTCTTTAAGTTTAAGAGAGAACTTAGTAAAGTTACTGATGATTTAGCGTTTCATGCGAAAGCAGTTGAAGTGTATGAATACTTTGAAACTATTATAGGTCAAACTACCTTTAATAAAGGTAAGACTTACAATGCTAGTATCTGTTGGATTACAGTAAATATGTTCAACTGGTTCAGTTTAAACAGAAGTATGATTTCAGAAAGAACTGATTTCAGCACAGTTGCTATTTGGCGGCAAAGTAAATCAATTGTTAATTTAATTGGTTTAGATAATGTCAAGGACATAAAGGGAAAGACCTTTGAACAATTATTAAATATAAAGGAGAAATAAATATGAGAAACGTATTAATTATAGGAGCAGGTGGTATTGGGTCATTTTTGATTCAAAACTTAGATAAAGTTGGAATGTATAATATTACAGTTGCAGACCCCGATAAGGTCGAGCAAAAGAATTTGACATATCAAAACTTTACAAAAGGACACGTTGGACAGAATAAGGCTTTGGTTATGAGAGATAGTTATGAATCTGTCAAACACGCCAATACATTCCCAATTCTTTCAGAGAAACAAATGCAAGGATATGACTTGGTTATGTGCTGTGTAGATAACTTAGGAGTAAGGCGCACGTTATACAACACAAGTATTAAGTGGCTCGACCTTAGAGCGCAAGGTAGGAATGCGGCGTTTATTTCATCGTATTCCGACCCAATGCTTTATGATAGTCTATTAGCAGGAGATGATAGAAGTTACAGTTGTCAAGGTGATTCATGGGATGGAACGAATAAAAACGTTCAATTCATGCAAATTGCTATTGCAGGACTGGGCGCACAATGGGCGCAAAAATTCTTTAATGAAGAAGAAGTAAAAGATTTCATTATGATAAACATATAAGGAGATGAAGAATATGGTAAAAACATGGACAACAGAAGAAAAAGCATTTTTAACAATGCACTTGAATAAGAAGCCTAAGCAAATTGTGAAGAGATTTCACACTAAGTTTGGAGAAGATAGAACATATCAATCCATATACTCTATGGCTAGTTCTTTAAGAAAGGCTCTTAAACAACCACTAAAGAAGAATAGTATGAAGGTTTCTATTAAGAAGCCAGTTAAGTCTAGAAAGTCTAGAAAAGCGGGCTATTCTGCAAAAAGATGGACTAAGAATGAAGATAACTACCTTAGCGAAATAACTTCTTTAGATGAGTTAGAAAGAGCATCTAAAGAAATGGGCAGGTCTTTAGCCGCAGTTAAGAATAGATTCTATGGAAAAGGCTATTCCTTCAAGAATAATAAGAAGCCTCAAAGGGAACGAACTAGCATAGTAACATCTATCATGGAACAAGATAGAGCAAAATATCAAGCGTTTATTGACAATCCTAAAAAAGAATACTTTAAGGCTATTGGCCTATTAGACCAAAAGAAAGAAGATATTAAGATTCTGCAAAATAAGAATTCTTTGCTAGAAGCAAGATGTTTTACTCTAACTCAGGAGATTGAAAAGATAAATCAATCTTGGTCAAATCAGTTTGAAGCCTATACTATTGAAGTAGACCAGATTACTAATCAAAAGATTGCAGAAGCAAGAAAAGAAAGACTCTCATGGAGAGAACGTCGTAAACTAAAGAAAGCGGCAAAACTCCAAAAGAAATTAGACAAACTAAATGGTGAATAAATATGATAACATACGAAGAAGAAATGAAAAACAGACGAGCCTATGTAAAATTCAGTCTTGAAGATACTTGGGCTAGACGACAACTATGGGAGAAGGAAGAAACTAATCTTGAGCCATTTGCTCAACAACCTTTCTTTGATACTATTTGGGAAATGTCTACTAGAATTCTACCTAACCTTGAAGTTCAAGTAGTTATTGATGATAATGATAATTGTTTTGTTTCATCGGGTTCAAGTGGTTTTGTTTCCTTTATGCAAGACCCAGTAGGAATGAAATTACCTATTAAGTGTTGGATTCATACTCATCCATTTGGTCGAGCCTATTTTAGCGGAACTGATTGGAATACTGTTAATATTTGGCAAAAGAATATGAAAGAAGCATATGTGCTTGGTGGATATGAACACTTTGGGTTTTGGCAGAATACTGACCCTAATGTTCTAACTATTCAAGAAAGTAATTTAGGTGAACAATATGAACAATATCAAGATGAAAATAAAAATAACATCTATGGATGTTCATGTTGGACTGATTCTGGAACACCCCCTGTTAAATGGGTTTGTGAAAATTGTCAGGAGGAAGAAGAATGAATACTAAACAGAATTTTAGAAGCACAAAGAATGGTCATTCATGGGCATATCAACGACAAGGAATAGCATTTCCTAAAGATGATTTAACTGTTAATGAAAGAACTGAACGTCATAAGTCTAATCATCCTAATGATAAGAACGAAAGAAAAGTTAAGGGAGTAACTTGGTCTAAAAGAACTCAACGGGATAAAGACTTAGATGAATTCCATAAGAATCATATTTGGACTTATACTGATAGAACCATGACAAAGAAGTGGGTATTTATAGGAAGTGAAGAAGAATGAGAACATTAGACATACCTACATTTAAAGAACATTTAAAAACTAAACCTAGAGATTATCTGTTAAGAATAACACTTATTATTCTCGACGAATATGAAAAAAGTCTTAATATGTTAGAGGAACTTTATGGTAAGGTAGATGAATTATCTAACCATGTATCTGCATTGGAGGAAGAAGAATGAAGTGTTTAATTTGTAATGAAGTTCCAAGAAATAACGTAGGAATTTTTTCTGGTTCAGGAGTACAGGTTTGTTTCAAATGTATTCCTAAGTTAGTTAAGTTCTATCACCAACTACAAATTATTACTAAAAACGAAATGGAGGAATAGATAATGAAAGCAATTGGTAATTATATTATAGTGCAACAATACGAAGAACGAGTTAATGGCATTCTTGTCAAAGAAAACAATGTAGGTATTGTTGTAGATGGTGCTAATGAAAATAAGTCTTTAGTAGGAAAGAAAGTAATCTTTTCTACAATGAAACCTATTGAAGAATATGGTGAATATAAGTTTATTCATAAGGATTATGTATTGGCGGTGATTGAATGATACTATTTGGAGATGCAGTTAAACAAAAACTAATGGAAGGAATTAATCTTGTAGCAGATACAGTTAAACCAACTTTGGGGCCACAGGCTAAAACTGTTATTTTACAAGGTAATCCTCCAGTAGTAATTAATGATGGAGTAACTATCACTAAGTATGTTAATAGTGATGACCCGTTTATTCAGATGGGAATTCAGTTAGTACAGGATATTGCTTCAAAGGCTCAAGATACTTCTGGTGATGGAACTACTACGGCTTGCGTTCTTGCTCAAGCATTATGTAATAACATTCTAGAACTAGAAGAATTGTATAACCTACATCAACTTAAGTTAGAACTATTAACTGCGTCAATGAAAGTAACTAGATTCTTAAAAGAAAAGGCTACTGAAATTGATGAAGATAATGTATATGATATTGCTATGATTGCATCTAACAATGATTCTGCTATGGCTTCTATTATTAGTGAAGCAGTAAAGACTGTTGGTAAAGAAGGTATTGTTGCTTTAGAAGAATCTAAATCTAATAAGACTTATCTTGAAGTAAAAGAAGGTATTGAACTTGATGAAGGTTATTTAAGTCATCTTATGGCTAATACTGAAAACGGTGAAACTGTATTTGAAAACCCTTTGATATTTATGTCAAATCTTTCTATACGAAACTTTCAAGATATACTTCCAGTATTAGAAATATCTTCTGCACAAAGCAGACCTCTTTTAATTATGTGTAAAGGAATGGAAGGTTCAGCATTGAATAATTTAATTGCTAATGTAATGGCAAATACAATTCAATGTGCGGCTATTCTTGCACCTAACTTTGGTGATGCTCAAATTGATGAATTAGGAGATATTTGTTCTCTAGTTGGTGGTAAAGTATTAACTGCCGAATCTAAGGATGACCCACAATTAGTTTCATTAACAGAACTAGGAAGTTGTTCAAAGGTTATGGTGTCGAAAGAGAAAACTATTCTGATTGGCGGAGAAGGTGATACAGACGGTAAAATCGCTCAACTGCGTGGAACTATCGAGGAAGCAAAAGGCATGGATAGAGCAAGGCTCAAGCGTCGTTTAGCACGATTGGCTGGTGGAGTCGCCGTTATTCATGTTGGTGCAGGTTCAACCGTTGAACTTAGAGAAACTAAGGAAAGATTGGATGATGCCCTGAATGCAACTAAATCTGCATTAAAGGGAGGAATTATTATTGGTGGCGGTATGTCATTATATAATGCACGACAGGCTCTAGACTTAGAAGTAACTGGAGATTATCTAGTTTACAAATCTTTAATTGCTCCTTTTATGACATTAATAAACAATGCAGGTCTTGACTTACAAAGATATACCATAGATACTGAATATGATGCAGGAATTGATATGGTTTCTGGTGTTCTAGTTAATTTAAGAGAAGCAGGTATCTATGACCCATTGTTAGTTACTCTAGGAAGTTTTGATGCGGCAATGTCTATTGCTAGTCTTTTCCTAACAACTGATGTTGCAGTATTATCGGGTGAATAAATATGGAAGATAGATTAGTAAACGTGTGTTATGATGCAATTACAATTCTTAAAGCATTGAATCAAGAACAGTTAGCAAAAACATTAGATTTAAGAGTACAAAGAATAATGGGGTATAGACCATGAAGAAAAGAGCAATTACTGTAACCTTACCTGCGCCTCATAAAGCACAAATACAATGTCCTATTTGTAAAGGAAACAAATGTGTTGTTTGTAATATGGCAGGTTCATTAAAGATTGATGTTGCGCCAAAGATTCCAATTCAAAGAGCACATATTATTAAATATATTTTTGAGAATATGCATTCTGTTGCAAATGAATTAACTCTTAAGTATGGGCTTGTTCCAGAAATAGGAACAAAGGAAGTATTAGAAATTAATGGTGGTCAATTTGAAATAGTACAGGTGTCATCTTTAGGTGGTTCTTGTTGGATTGTTAATAGACTAGACGAATTAGATACGCCAAGATATTTTACTTCAATAAAAGAATTAAATAAATTTAAGGAGGGATGGATGCTTGAGTGATGAATTTGATACAATAGGTAAAATTGTTAGAGATACTAACAATGAAATCTTAGTTAAAAAAGGAACCTACTGGAATGTAGAAGTTCTAGATATTAGGTGGTTTAGTAATGATAAGCCTAGCAGAAAAGGTATTCGTATGAATATGAAAGAAGCAAAATTACTATATGATTTTTTAAGGAGAGAGTTTAATGAAGAGAACTAGAATAAGTGAAGTGCAAGCAAAGAATGCCTTAAGGAAGGCTAATCCTGATAGACAGTATTCTTACGGTTCAGTTCCTAAGTTTATGACTTTCTCTGGGAGATTGGTTGATTTATTTGCCTTTCATGTAGAAAGGAGAATGAAGAAACCTGCAAATAGTGGAAGAGGTTGTAGAGTTCCACCAGAACATATTGAAATATGTTTTGCAGAATTACAATCAAAAATATATGAACTTATATTACAAACAGAAAAAAACTTATACGGAGATGAAGAAGAATGAATTTTAATAAACTATATTTAATAGCGAATAATGATAAAAAGTTTGCCGCATGGTGTAAAGAAAAAAGAAAGAAACTAACTGGAGAATTGCAGACTGAATTCTTTAATACCCATGTTCAAGATATAAGATATGGAAATTATTTTGCTAGGGCTACATTTATTTGCTATTGGGAAATACAACTAAGTGGTTCTTTAGCGAAATTAGCACCTGCTGTAACTCAAGCAACTCTAATTACTATTAGAGAAAAGTTAATTATCCAAGATAAAATGGAAGATGCAGAAGTAGTATCTTTAATGATGACTAACTTTCTAAGACTATTGCAGAGGCTAGATGATGAAGAAGAATGAATGGCTCTATTTAGCAAATGCTATGTGGAAATATGCAGAAAAACACAATGGGAAACTAGGAACCCTAATTAAAGAACTAGTAAAAACAATTAATAAAGACATGGAAGTGATTATAGATGACAATGAGACAATTAACAAGAATGATGGAAGCAAGCGAGTTTATGACTCCAACTCAAGCAGTAACATTCCTTTCGAGGGAACTGGTGAATTTTGAAGATAAAGAAACAGTATTCAGTATTCTTTCTCTTGAGTTAGAAACTAATAATATTGGTTTGGCAAAAGCAAAGAAGTGGATGGCTAATATCTTTGACGTATTTGAAGAAGAGATTACATCTGAATACGATTACTATGGTGATTTAGGAGAAGCAATGTATCATTTAAATAATAAAGATACTACTAATAACTATACAGTTAAGGGCTTTAAGAGACTACTAGAATTAGATTGTTCTAATATGACTTCATCTTCTTTCACTACTATTAGTGGTTGTGTTCAAGAAATGAATAATGTAGAACTTAAGTGGTTTGTTAGATACTGGTTAAGGACTACTAGAAATGGTATTAAAGAAGCCACACTACAAAAGGTATTGGCTAGATTCTACAATAAGAAACTAAAGGATGTTAAAACCCATTGTAACTTTAATAAAATTAGTGATGTAGTTTCTTTCTATGAAAGAGATATTGAACCTCCTGTTAATCTTACTTATGGTAAATTTATCAAGCCTATGCTTGCTAAAGAAATACCTACTAAGGATTGGCCTACTAACTTTGTTGTTGATTATAAGTATGATGGTAATAGATACCAGATTCATATTGAACAAGATAAGGTTATGATTTTTAATAGGAAAGGAAAGATTGTAACTCAACAATTCCCAGATGTAGTAGAATTAGTTCAGAAGTATGAAGTTAATACTGCTATCCTTGATGGAGAAATATATCCAATTAATGAAGATGATTCTCCTGCTGAACATAAACTAATGGGAACTAGAGTACATTCAAAGAATGTTCAAGAGGCTATGGAAAGAGTTAAGGTAAAGTGGGTAATCTTTGATTGTCTCATGATTGATGGTAATACTACTATGAACATGACTTATACTGAAAGACTAGATAAGATGAAAGGACTACCTAATCAAGCACATAGAATTACAGAAGGAGACATTATGGCATTTTATAACGATGCTATTAATGAAGGCTTTGAAGGTATTATTGTCAAAGATGCTTCATTACCATATGAATCAAATAAACGTAGTAAGGGTTGGGCTAAATATAAACCACCACGAATTGATTTAGATGTTGTTATTATATCTGCTAAATATGGAGATGGTAGAAACTCTGATAAGTTTGCTACGTTTGAGATTGCAGTTAAATCAGATAATGGGTTTATGAGTATTGGTAATATTGGAAGCGGTTTTACTGATATGCAATTAGTATCATTAACTAATACTCTAAGAAAGAATGTTGAATCCTTTAAGGGTGGTAAATATAGTTTCTTACCTAGAGTAGTATTAGAAATTACTGCTGACTTAGTTAGTAGAGATAGCAAAGGAAACCTTTCTCTTAGGTTTCCTAGAATGAAAAGAATAAGAGAAGATAAATTCGTAAGTGATATTAATACAGATAAAGATATGGAGAGATTAGAATGACATTCAGAACAGATTACATAGCAGATGCAAAGGGTAGAGTTTACAAAATTAAAGACTTAAATAGAAAGCAAGTAGGATTCTTTATCCAAGAACAATATCACTCTGTTCAAATGGTTAGAACTAGATTAGAAAGCCTACATGAGAGACTATTTCTGATAAGACAATCAGAAGGCAGTACCAAACCAAAAACAAATACTAATCAAAAGTTAGTCAAAGAATTGAAACTTAAGAAGTATATTGCTACTCTAGACTTAGGAGAAATTAAAGACGATTCAGTTGTTCGTGAAAATCTTAGGTTGAAAACAATTCTTTCTTTAGTTAAGAATGCAGTAAGTGAAGAAGCAGACCATTCTTTTATCCTAAACATACTAAATCAAGGAAGTGATGATTAATGTTTAAAGTAGGTGATATGGTATTAATAGATATGGTAACATATATTATTTCTAAAATAGAAAATGATGTTGCCCACCTAAAGGATATTGTTAATCCCAAAGGCAGACCTAAGCAAATGAGCGTAGAATACTTACCTTACTTTGACCAAGATGGGAATTATGTAGTTCCCGAAAGAAAGAAAGTAGGTAAGTTTAATGTTTCTGGAAAGATTTCTTTGAGGGCTATGGTTAAAGAATATACCGATATGCCAGTATCTAGAGACTTTATTGGATTTCTTAAACTTTGGTTAGAAGGAGCAATAGAGGATTTAGTGGTTGGTGCAGAAGATAATGCTAATGAGAAAGAACAATCTACAATTACTGCGGCTCATTTATTTTGGTGGGAAATGCATCCTTCTCAAACAACATCAGGCTATTGGCCTAATCAAATCAAACACATGAGGGATATTAATGAATGAAGATGAGTTTCTAGTTTTTCTAGAAGAGAATCAAGTAGCGACAGAATTTATCTTTAATACAGATAGAGAACTTTCTCAAGAAGAAGCGACTGTATTTAGAATAGCAACACAGGCGTTCTTAACTTCTCAAGGTATTCTTCTTTTAGATTTTCAAGCGATGGGATATATTTATCCTGCTGATTCACAGCATTTTTCATTCTTTGAGAATGATGTTGTGTATGAATTAGATTATGAGTATTTGTTTCATTTCATCATAGGAATAGATGCAAGGGAACATACACCAACAATTAAAAGACTACTAGAACTAGGACTAGAAGATTCTAAAGTAGAATACAAATACATTGATTGTAAACTAATAGAACCAAGAGGTGATTAGATGTTTTCAAAAGATATGTTAATAGGTATTATGCTTAGTTCATCTAAGTTTGATTTACATTTGAGTAGTTGTTCTAAATCTAAGATAGGATATAGAGTTAGGTTGAGATTAAACATTAGAGGTTCAGAGGATTTTCTTTTGGCAGTAAATCGTTCTCTACTTCAATATGAAGTAGGTAGCCAATACAAAGCAGAAGAACATAAATCTAGACCCCGACCTATTCTTCAAATAGGTGGAATTCTAAATCTGTATAAACTTTCTGTATTAATACCAGACAACTTACCAGACTTAAGAAATGAATGGGGTAATATAAAAGAAGCAATAGATATTGTTTCAAATAAAGAACATCTTTCATTGGAAGGAATGGAAAGATTATTTAAATTAAAAGGTGTCATTTAATGGGATTAACAAATATGAAAAAGAATAGACCAATATTAATTACAGGGAAAACAGGAACAGGTAAATCGACTAAGGCAAAAACTTTGGTCGATGACCCGTTAGTATTTCATGGTAATGATATTGAAGTGAAGGATATTTTTTCAATAGATATTAATAGAGGAATTATAATTGAAGATATTCACTATAAGCCTCGCAAAGATGATATTCTATATGTGATTAGAAACTATAAAGGTCAAGTAGTATTGACTTCTATTAATGAGAAAAGCGTTCCCAAAGAGATAAAAAGTCTTTGTCAAATCAAAAGAGCAGGTTCTAAGAAGTTTCTTAGAGAATCAATAAAGGAACTTGCACCTAGAAGTGAAGAACCCTTCACATTTGAAAGAGATACATTTTCTTTGGTTCAGGATTATCTTAAACTATCTGATAGAGACTTAGTGGCTAAGTTATTATTGTATAACAAACCATCAGATACGCAAATACTTTCATGGTTGTGTGAAAACATACACCCTAATAAATTAATATTTATTGATGGTGTGGTTAAGAGAAGATGGAGTCAAAGATACTTTTATGAGATGTTAGGTTATGTTCATAATGGGAACTCCTTCGGTAGACTAACTATGCCAAAGAGAGGTACATATTCAAAGATTCCTTATCTTTCAAGACGATTAGGAATAAAGAATTCTGATACTAGGATTCTAAAACAACTTCTTCAAGATGATGAGTTTAAAAAACATACAATGAAGAAATTAAATAATGGTGATTGCCGAATACTGGGTCTAGGCGAAAAACCAAGAAAAAGAAAAACAGACCCTATTAGGTTAGAAATAAAAGACCTAAGCGAATACTTTAATGGTGAATAATATGGTAGGTATAAGTAAAGAAGAAATGATTAAAAGAAGAATAATGCCAGCATTAAGAGATGGTTCTGAATTATGTTCAGCAGACCTTGTTTTGATTCTAAAAGATAGCGGTATGCATTGGGTTCCTAATAGTTGGCAACTCACGAATGTTCTTAAAAGACTCAATCTAAGATGTAGAAAAATCAATAAACTAAATTACTGGAGGATATAAATATGTTATGGACAGAAAAATACAGACCAACTAGATTAAGTGATATTGTTGGACAAGAACATTTTATAATGGATGCAGAAACATGGGTCGAAGAAAAAGATATGCCAAACATTCTTCTTTATGGAAGAGCAGGTTTAGGTAAAACTGCGGCAGGTTTAGCATTAGCAAAATCTATATTAGGAGATAATGCATCTGATAACTTCTTTGAAGTAAATGCATCTGATGATAGAAGGTTAGAAACAGTTAGAACTACAATCAAAGGTATCGCTCAAAGCGGTACAATTGGTGATGTTCCATTTAGAATTATATTACTTGATGAGATGGGAGGAATGACAAATGATGCTCAAAGCGCACTTAAAAGAATCATGGAGAGATATGCGAACAATGTTCGTTTTATTATTACTTGTAATGATA
>PDMW01034271.1_pt1 | contig 16897 bp, 11 predicted proteins | sample 1515511 | NCBI WGS metagenome assembly PDMW01 (sample SAMN07343023, study PRJNA328102) | Marine metagenome, whole genome shotgun sequencing project. | biome: marine; feature: bay; material: water; isolation source: viruses from water sample < 0.22 micron filtered, nuclease treated, low... ... | reverse complement strand
TTTTGCTTCTGCAAATTTCTTAACACCTCCCGATGCTCTTTCTACTGCTAATTTTGCACTTTTAATTTTTTGGTCTAATTTTTCATCAGACAGTTCTTTTAAGTTTGCCATTTTTTTTTTGGTTTATATAGATACGTGTTCTACAAAAATATACATTATTTCTTTTATTTTTATTACTTTCTCAGTTGACATATCGTCATAACCTTCTAAATTATTAACGGTTTCACTGACAAAATCTTTTATAGTAGGGTCTGAGTAAAGCTCAAAGCCTCCATTATCTTCGCTTATAAGTAAAGCATTTTGAATATTATATTGTTTACTTGTGAGTTGCGGTTTAATTAATTGAAAATTTGATTTTTCCTCATTACTTAACCTTTTATAAGAATCACTTCTTAAAAAGTCAGCCATAGGGCTTTCGGCAACGCTTCCGCCCGTGTCATACATTAATATCCCATTCAAGCAATTATTCATTTTTAATCTAAGTGCTTTATTGAAATTAGTGGTTGAGTTTAAATCTTTATTTTTTATTTTATTAATTTGCTTTTCTAAAGTAGAAATCTCATAATTCATAAGGTTTACTTTATTCTTTAGTCTTTCCATTTCAGATATTTTTTCTGACATTTTAGAAACCAAATCACAGTAGGTATCATATTTTTTTATTAGGTCGCTCATAAGCCTATTTTTTTAATAATTTCATCAAGCTCTTTTTGTTGTTTACTCATACCTAATTCTTCATATTGTTCGGTTAAAGAATCAATGTAAAAGTCAATTTCAAGCTCAAATTCTTCTAATATTTCTTTGCCTAAACCTTCGTCTACAGCTTCAATATAATACTCAGTAATAGTGTTAAAATAATCTCTCATTTCATTTACCAAAGATTCTGAAACTTCTGATTCATCTTCTTTAGGGGTGTCTTCAATAACAGCTACCTCTTCTTCAGATTCGTCTAAATCAATATTCTTCATAAATTGATAAACATTGCTATTTAAGCTTATTAATTCTTCATTTATAGCTTCTAAATCATACATAGCAACCACCCCTTGTACTGTTTTTACTTCAGCCCTTATCATACCAATTATATTGCCATTTAAAAATATAAATGCAATAGAATCAGAAAGCTTTATCTCAAGGCTTAACATATCGTAATACTTCTTAAAATAGTTAAAAGCCATCTTGTCTAGCAAAAAACTGTCGCCTTCCTCAGACATAAGCATATACTTATTAGGTGAACTACCTATAATCCTAGAGTCAATTGCTTTTTCAGTTTTACCCGATAAGGATTGGAATGTTTTACCCAAGGCAACATCTTTTGTAAATTTACTAGGCTTTATTTTTGAAGAAGCATCGTTATTCAAGTGACTTCCAATTTCTGCAAATTGTTCATACTTACTGAGACCTTTCGGTGCATAATAAGTAAGTCTATTATTTACTATAGATACGCCATTTCGTTGATAATATGAATCTTTAGACTTGTATAGGTAATCACTGAACCTAATGTTCGGAACACAAAACTGCGGATTGTCTTCTTGAAAATTCCAACCATCTTTATATGTTACTTCTGCCGTCCAAGACTGTTTTATTGGGGTAAAGTTGCTTTCAAAAGTAAGACCTAAGAAACTACTACTATAAGAATCATTGGCATCTATATCATCATAAGATGAGTCATTAAAAATGTTGTTTTGTAGTATCTCTTCATTTGAAATTATATCTCTTTCTTGATATTGTGTAGTGGTAAGAATATTTGAAAGAGAATTTATTTCATTTTCATTTATACCAATTAAAACTAACTCCGCAGTTCTACTTGAAAAATACACGCCTAATATTTCATTTAAGTCTCTTAAATTTGTATTTTCCGCAGTGTTGTTAAAAACAAAAAACAAATTAGCTTCTGATTTTGGTAGTGCCAATTTATATGCAATTTTATTGCTTACTACCTCACTAATATGCAGCGTATAATCATTACCCCCGTAAGAACATAAAGCAGTTATTTCATAAGTTGCTCTTTGCGTACTAGAAGAAGATTTACTCTTGAATACCATACCGTAATTTTCTATACCTTCTTTAATTGGAGTTACGGGCAATTCCTCAACAACCTTTTCAGATTCAATTGGTTTTATTACTTCAACATCTTTAGATTTTTGTTTCGCTCTTTCTCTTTTTTCTTGAGCGATTTCTCTAATAGTTTTCTTTACTTGTGGAGCTGCTTCAATTATTATTTCTTCACCTTCGGCAATATCATCTTGAGCTTTTAGCTTGACTCCTACTTTCTTAGCCATTGATTTAAAGTCATCAGAAACTATAAACCTTTCTATTTCAGACTCAATCCTTGAATATTCTTCTTTTAATGAAAATGGAGCGTCTTTAGATTCTACAAACTCTGAAAGACTTTCTAATTCAACTAAACTAGAAGCCGTTTCGGGAGAAACTTTTCTAAGCTGACTTTCGTTTATTCCAATTATATTTAAAATTTCCATAATTACTTTTGTCTTATTTTAATTAATGGTAATGAATCTTTCATAGTCCCTACTAAATCTTCAAGAGTACCGCCATAAACTTCTTTTCTTTCTTCTAGAGCTTTAACCCAAGAAGCACGTAAATCTGCCTTAAATTTATCCTCATTTTGAACTTTATCTGCATCAGATTGCATTTCTAATCTCTGCTCATTAATTACTTTTTCAGCATCTTCTATACTATCAATTCCTTCATTATTCAAAACAAAACTTTGATAATCTTTTATACAGTTTATACTAGGAACATCTCTTGAGTAAAGCTCATTTAAATTTCGCATATATTTAGCAACATCAGTGCTTCCAACCGTATCTAAAAATACTAGGAATAGTAATTCACTTTTGTTCTTATTAGCTTTTTTTCTAAACTCTTCTTGCTCTTCAGCAAGCATTATATTCCAAGATGATTCAACATTTTCAGCTAGTTGTAAATTTTTGATTACTTTTTGAGCAACCAATTGCATTTCACTAAATGGAGACTCAAGTGTTAATGGTGATTTTGTTCTCCACTCTTTAAAGGGCTGTAAAGCGGGCTTCTCATTAATTGCGACCTTATAAGCCGAATCCAATTCGGCATCAGTAACTTCATACTTTTTTAAGTCACTATCGCTTAATGATTTAACCCATTTAACAATATTATCTTTTGTTCCCGATGCTACGTGGTCAGCTTTCTTTTCAGTTGCTTTTTGTGATTTAAGTTTTTTTAGAATTGTAGAATTCTTGTAACCTTGCTCATTTGCTTCACCAAATAATTTATAAAACTTTGATAATGTTTCTAAATTACTTTCATATCTAGGCGATATGGTTGTAAAGTTATCCTTCATATATTCCAATCGAGTTATCTGCTTTTCTTTTACATCTATAATTTCTTTTAGAATTTTTATTTCATCTTGAAACTGTATTGCTGTTAGTTTATCGGGGTCGCTTTCTAGCTGTATCAACATTTCTTTTGTGTCAATAACAAACTGAGTTGTACCCATTTCATAAACGCCTAATTCAAGCATTTTCTTTATAGCTGAAACCTTACGGTTTATTTTGGAATATATAAATGAATCAATCGTATTCATAGCCAAAACATAAACAACCCTTACTACATCGTATGGGTTTTTTTGCCTCCAAATACGCCCCTCTAACTGCATTGCAACTTCGGGTGAAAATTCAGCCTCACAAATATACATTGTATGAGAATTGCCTTGTAGGTCTATCCCTTCTTTTATTGCTTTAGAACCCAAAAGTATTTTAATATCACCATTATTAAATTCATCTTTTATAGATGTTCTGCCTTTTGATATTCTAAATTTTTTCCTTTCAGAAATCTCTTCACTTGTGAGCTCTTTTTTATCTTTTTTTAACTCTTTAGGAAGCTTTTTAAACGTATCCTCTATTTTAGTTGAACCGCTAATTTGAGCAATTTCAATATACTCTCCATTCTTGTCTTTTTCACTGCTTACCAAATCTACATTATCAGAGATATATTGAGCTAAAAGGTCAAATGCGTTGTAGCTCTTATTGCCATACTCAAACTTGTGTCTATCAAAATATACAACTTGACCTCCGATTTTTTCAATTTCACCCTTCTTTAATTGTTCTTGTTGGTATTCCAAAGTTTGAATTATGCTTTTTACCACAAATAATAATTTAGGACTGCTTTCAACAAAAACTTTTGAAGGGTTTTCACCTAAAGGCTTTAAGTCTTTTGAGGTATATTTTTTATCTCCTAGATTTACCATATAAGGACTTAAAACAAGACTTGTTTGTGCTTGCTGACAACTAATAGCCTTACCCGCTAATCTAGTTATGTTATCCATTTGATTTACATCAGCCGCCGCATCAATTGTGTCATCGTCATCAACTTCGGGTTCTTCACCTAATACCGTCTTCTTAATATTATTTATATACTTTTTAAGTAGTGGGTGTTGCCTATATTTTGGACTACCTCTATATAAGTCTTCAAGTTGCTCAACAATTAAATCTGCATTATCCTTGTCCTCGATTGCCTCTTTTTTTCTAGCCTCAAGCATTTTTTTCAATTCCTCATCTAGCAATGCCTCCTCTTCAGCAGTTAGAGGTGTGTCTCTTCTTGTTTCATTTATAGGGAATATCTCTGCAACCTTATTTTGTGCCGTATCATCAGATAAATACTCTTCAATAAGTTTTTGGAATTTTTTCTGCTCATCAGAAAGCTCTACCCTACTATTACAAAACTCAAGCTGTTCAAATTGGTCTCCCATTTGAGGCGAAGCTGTAGAGGCTGTTCCATCTTCAGATTTTTTCATCTTGTTGGCGGGTATAATAGCCTTTTTGGGTCTATTAGCCTCAATCTTTTCATCAGTTATTTTAACATTTGCTACGTTAGTTATTAGGTTAGATAATGCCTTATCGTTATAATATCCATTTACATCAATAAACAAACCATAACCACCATCGTGCCTAATATCAAACTTATACACCTCATCAATGTAATTATTGAAAAAGTCCCAACCATTATTTATTCCGTTATCCATAAGCATATCATAGTTTGACATACCGAGTACACTTAACACTTGGAATGGAGTATCAGTAAATGGAGTTGCAGACAAAAGCAATACGTTATTAACTTTAGGTTTTAAATCTTGGACTTGAAAGCACATTGCCACAGCGGTAAGCTTAGAACCTTTTGAATCAGAGCCTCTGCCCTTAGAATCATATTTCATTGCGTGTGAGCCCGCTTTATTACCCGTCATTGGCATTAAAGGGAAATACTCAGTGCTGCTTCCTCGTCTACCGCCCGCAGCCATCCAAGTATCCCTTGGTCGTAACTCATTACCTATACTATCAAATTTATTTGCGAATCCAAAAGAACCCGCATTTGTAACAATATTATTAAAATTATGAATCTCATCAATAATGATAGTATCAACATTTAATTTATCAAAACTTATAGGATGTGTTTCTAGTATCCTAACGGCAGATTTAACTTTTTCTTGTGATAACCTAGTATTATTGTCATAACCCGTTGCATCAGCCCAACTTGAAAGCTGTAAATCTTCGGGAACATCTATAATATCGCCTTTACCATTCTTAAACATTAGAGCCCTCATAACAGCAGCGTTATTTGGTCTGAGCTGTTTTTCTGCGGCACTGTGTTTAGCCACAAGTATAGTGTTAGGCTCTAAAACTTGAGGTTTATAATAACCTAAATCATCAACTAATGATAAATTAGCAAAACGCATATATCTATTGATATCTTTGGATAATTTCACGCTTAACCTTAAGCCTTGTTTTCTTAAATCATCAAGACCTTTTTTCGCTTGAGATTTTAATTCAGTATCAGATGGGTCATTATTTGAACGAGAAATTATTTCTAGTATAGGTTCGCTAAATTCATTCCACTCCGTATTGATTCTTAAATATATATCATTTAAAACATCTATATGTCTCGTAACCTTTTCATTTTTTAAAGATTTTACACTAGCTTTAAAAGCTTTGTCTATCAATGCTTTTGCAGAAGTCCAATTAGATGTCGCTGTATAATCGGGCTCATTTTCAAAAGTGACTCTATGTCTTTTTAAGCTAGAAAATATTCTACATTGACCGCCAAGATGTTTTGGGCTTTCTCCTTTTTCAGTCTTTTTTGGCATTGCAAAATTGTTAACAAAAGATTTAAACTCTTTCATCACCTCTTTTTCTTTTTCAGTAAAAACCTTCAAACCTAGACCGTTATTACTGCTTTTCGACATAAGTGTTGTTGAAGACAAATTGTCTAATAAAACAATATTTACATTTGGTAATAATCCATAAGCTTCAGAATTACCCACAATTTCATCTTGAAATTTATCATAAACTGAATTAGGCACTAAAAATAATGACCTACTAGTTTCTCCCGTATTCATCATACTAGAAACGGCTGTTATTGAGGATGTTGTCTTTCCAAAACCTACTTCGTGTAAAAATAAACCCGAATTTTTTCTTGATAAAACGTGTTTTATACCTTCCTTCTGAGCTTCCGCCAAAACTAATTTAGATGCATCTTTTCTTTTACCAAACATATAGCTATGACTAGGAAACATAGGTATTTTTTCTAATTTAGGCTTGGCATAATTATTATATTTTTTATTCCATTCAAAATCAATAGTCTTTTGACTGTCAGTAGTTAAATCTTTTCTTAAAAAATAATTAAACAACCTTCTACCTTCCCTTCTTGCGTCCCAAAATCGCTCTTTATATAAAAGTATAAAATCATCTACTAATGCATTTGCCTCTTTAGAAGTCACGATAGAGCTATCGGCAATTTTTCCTAATTCTTTTAAAACAAGTCTTGTATCTAAATCTGCTGACAAAACAACATTTTTTAAATTACGACTTCTATCACCCTTAAATCCAACTACCTCACCATCTTTATCCTTGTATTTTGGCATTATATGTTCTATAACAAAAATGTGTTTTTGAGTAGGATATATGTAAGCATCTTGAATTTCACTAATAGAAAATGTTCCTAGAATTTGATTCCTATTTGTTCGTAACCAATTATTAAATAGGGCAAAATGTCCTAAATCATCGAAATTAGACTTACTACCGCTTTTGGTTTCAAGTATCATTGTATTTGAATTCCTACCCGTTGACAAAACAGTATTTATCATTCTAGCCTCAATATTACTGCTATTAGTAATTTTCTCTACACCTTGAAAAAATATTGGGTTATATATATCCACATTTAACTCCAAAGATTTTTTCAGTGCTTCATTTTCAACTTGCGGAACAAGAGTAGGAATAAATCTATCTGAAACAGCCTCTTGAATAGTTTGAGCGGCATTATCATACAATGTAATTCCTAATTCGCTACCAAAGAAAACATTTAATTGATTGGAGTAAGTGTTCTCATCATTTGAGTTATTCATTATGATATTCTTCTTTGAATATACATTGCCCGAAACAAATCCCTCTCTAGATTGATAGTCAATTGTTGCAGATATATTAGCTTGGTCTAAGTTAATTTTTGAAATAAATATTTCTCCACTCTGCACGAGACTATCCATAATAGACTGCTCAAATATAAAATAATCTATACCCAATATTTTTAAAGATAAAATCCTATAGTTTATATCGTTGCCTTTAGACACAAAAAAAGATAGCAATTCATTTGTAGTAATCTCTTTGTTATACGTCCAATAAGCTTCATTAACCTTTAAAACATAATTTGGCTCTAACCACGCTTCAGATTCAATAGACTTTCTAAAAATAGTTTTAGACCCCTCAATTCCTAAATCAGAATCTTCAGTCCATTTGCCATTCCATTTACCCGTAATATTATCTGAAACTTTATACTTGACATAAGTTTCAGTATATGAATTAAGGTAGTTATCTATAACATTTTCAACAAACTTAAATTTTTCAACTAAACTAATATTAGATACTGCAACTGATTGTTGTTGTAAATATGAATTAGCTACAAACTCGTAATCTTCAATAAATTCTTTAGGCAACTCTAAAGGTGATTTTATTCTGCTATTCAACAAGTCATACTTATCCCTAAATGTCAATTCTTCATTAAAGAATTCTAAATATTCTACACCCGCTGTAGTGGTATATTCGTCAATATCTTGCTCATATATAATGGCAAAACTTGGAACAATAAATTCTCTCTCAATAGTGGGTACAATCCTTCCTTTACCGTCCCAATTTGGGTCTTGTATAGTTTGACTAAGCTTAAAATCCTTTCCTTTAATTACAAGTCTTTTTTCATCCGAATCATAATATAATGAGACTCTATCAGTGCCCGTATTTTTTAAGTAAGATAAAGATTGAAATAAATCAGCAGAAGGTACTATAATACTTTTTTGCTCGGTAATACTAAAAACTAGTTTTTCAGATACTGAATTATTTTTATACTCACCTTTTGGGTTGGTAAAATAAGCCGACAAGTTTGCCATACTATAACTTCTATCCAACATTATACTGATATCAATATCTAAAAGAGTAAACTTACTAACGTCTTGAACTTTAAGAGCGTACTCTTCTAAAGGTGTAATATTTTTAAAATATTCTTGGCTATTTAAATTTGACTTCTCAAGAGATAAATTACCGTTCAAGTTTTGCTTAAAATATATTACATCTTTATTTACATTGACATTACTAGTATCCATTTCACTTCCCCAATTATCTTCAAATACTTTTTCAAGGGTTGCATTACCTACTTGAGTATATGATTTTGGTGTAATTTGAATTGAAACATCACCCTCGTCTTTAGGTAACAAAATCCAACTTATCAAGTCGCTAGTATTTGCATCTTCTGACCAATTATCATAGACATCAGAATAGTGAGATGTATTACAAGCGTATTTTGCAAATGAATAATAACTTTCTAAATTTATTTTATTTTCTCGGAAGGATTCCGTACCAAAAAACATTTGTTTTAATGGTAATGAGGAAAAATCCGTAACCTTGTCTTCAAAATATTCATCCCAATTACGCACTTGGCAAATGCCATTACCATTTTTCTGAAATCTTTTATTTTTATTGAAGCATAAATTATTTACTGTTTTAGCTAGAAATAAACAAGCTTTACTCCTATCATCGTCACTCAACTTTGATATCCAATCCCACAATGCGTTTTTGTAACTAAAACCCGTTTGACACCCTAAACTTAATGCAAACTCCGATGCTGCATCATAATAATATTTTGATGGTTGAAAATCAGATTTGAAAGTAGCCAAAAGTGCGTAGTGTGAAACATATTCTTGATTCAGCCTCCTTTTCTCGGTACTAAAAGTAACTTGCCAATCAACATCCGTAAGCGGACAATTATCTTTAAACCACTTGTATACCTCAGCCTCTTCTCTTAAAAGAGATACATATTTTGATATGCTATTTTGTGACATAATTTCTTTTTATATGTTTTCTTCAACCGCCAATAAACTGTCTTTTATATTAAAATCCAAGACGTACATTTGATTAATAATGAGATTAATTAAAGAATTAATTTTAGTGTTACCACTGTCAATTGTTCTTTTAATATTTGGATACTTATTAGTGTCTAAGCCAACCAATGCTTTTTTAATATCAATTATTATTTCCTTTCGATTTGAAGCAGAAGATTTTTGATAGTTAATATTTAATAACATAATTTATCTTGTTTTAAGTTCTTCTGCAATTTGAATTGCATCGCCTTTTAATATTGTTCCATTTGACAACAATACAATTTTTTCATTCACTCCATCTTTAAGCACAATGTAGTCCCTTGAAATAGCCTCTTCATAAAAACGTGGGTCTCTTACTCCATCTACGTCTTCTGCATAAAGATATTGTTTTACACCATCAGTTTCTAAATCAGTAATAGGTGTAATTATTAATGAATCTAAATCCAAATTTAATCCAAAGTTTGGTGTTATGAATGCCATAATTAATTCTTTTTAAATATTAAACAACCGTATTCGTTAAACTTATTTATATTTTCATAAGTATAAACTAGTTTGGTTTGAGAGTAAATATCACTATTATTTTTTAAAATACTAAATTTTTTCGGATGTACGAACACACAAAGATAACCTCCTTTTACCAAAAAGTCTAAACTTCTGACGGAATAATATAATAATGAGTCATAAGAAGCCACCCTTGTGGTATCTATTTTTCTATAATAATCAGATTTTATAGGCTGTGTAAAAACAATATCGTGTTCTCTTGAATTCCCCTTATCTCCTAATGCATAAAAATGACTTATATCGGTAACTTCTGAAGAGTATCTAAATTCAACCTTTGCAAGTTGATTCATCATATCAGAAATTCTTTTACACGTATAATCCGTATTGAAGGCGGTAATTTGAGTAGCTTCCGAAGGGCAGTCTGCCAAAACTTTTCCCGTACCCGCATTGGTGTGTAAAATTGAAATTGGATTGACCGTGCTTTTTAAATTTTGTAAAGATAAAAATTGAGACACAAGGTATTTCCAAACTGAATCGATATGTTTTTGACTAATATAAAAATCATCACAGGCATCATACAGCCTTAAAAATGATTTGTCTGATTCAGTTGCATAATAAATATCATTTGTTTCAATAATATCTAAAAATTCTAATATTTTTTTATTTTTCTCAATACTCATATCTATTTTTTTAATGGTTTGGATGTGTCTGCTAGTATAAGTCTTCTAGTTGTTCCATTTACAACATTAGGTGTCTTTGTTAGCATATCAATACCACCCCCCTCGACAGTAACAAAAAGGACATCTTTATCCATTATTAATTCTGCGTGTGTAGAAAAGTCTGCAAACATATCTGAAAAGAAAATTAATGTCACCCTAGCTTTTGGGTTTTTAGATTTTGCTTCTCTTACCTTTTTGTCGAAATATTGCCAAACACCCCAAAACTCTGTACCTCCGCCGCCGCCAAAGTCTACTCTTGTTATATCCCCTTTTTTGAAATCCTCTAAGGGAATTATTGTTTTTATAGGGTCGGGGTCATTATATGCCGCATAATCATCTAGCCAAATCTCACCGTTGTATTCTTTTGCTATTTGTGGAAAATATGAACCAAAAAGTCTTAATAGTCCCACGCCATTTTTATCCGTAAGACCAAACATAGAACCCGATGTATCAATAAAGACATACAAAGCATCTTCGGGATTTTGAACTTTATCTTTTGGTTTTCTTATTACTCCTTTAACCGCTTCTTCATAGTCTAATCCTTTTCTAACTCTATCCGTAGCAAAAAAATCTTTTAAACTGCTTTTAATGTCTTTGAGCCATTCGGGGAATCTTAATCTTAATATTTCAACATATCCTCTAGTATTACCTTTGCCCGTTCCCGCTTGACCTTTACCCGTAGCTTTAGCCATTCCTTTAATCTCTTCTGCCTCTTCGGGGTCATCTAAAACTTCATTTACAATTTTATCAACTATTTCATCAGCTTCTTGTTTTTGCTCTTCAGTTAATGCCGCTGTATTTTCAAAAATACCACAAGGAGGATTCCATTCATTATAATCCACGGGAGTAATATCATCCCTTAATTTATCTTGTTTTTTTATAAGATTTTTAAATATAGGATTTATATTACGCTCAATATCTTTCTGAATTTTTTCAAATTCTTCTTTTGTTTTTTTATAATTCATTATCGAGTAGTAAGTTTTTCTAATTTGTCTATTTCTTTTTGAATTTTAGACTTGTCGCTTGACGATAAAATATCTTTTCCATTTTTAAGAGAATTTTCCAATCCTACAATAGTTGTAACTATTCTTTGCTCTAATTTTATTTGCTTCAACTGCTCCTGTCTTTCTTTTTGCTGTGGTGTAAGCCCTTCATCTTCAGAAGCCCCTTTTCCACCTTCAACATCTCCTTCCTCACCTTCATTACCCTCTTCATCATCTTCACTATCGCCTTCTCCTCCTTCTTTTTGTTCTCCTTCTTCTCCTTCTTCTCCTTCTTCTCCTTCTTTTCCTTGACCTTCTCCTTCTTTAGAACCTTTTTCGCCCTCTTCTTCTCCTTCTCCTTCTCCTTCTCCTTCTCCTTCCTTTCCTTCTTCAGAATCTTTTTCGCCCTCTTCTCCTTTTTCTCCGTTGTTTTCATTATCGCTATCAGTTTCACCTCCTTGATTAGCACCCGACTTTCTTAAGTCTTCTATTACTTTACCAATTCGGTCAATTTCATCTTCTACCGTCTCTTCATCTTGTCCTTCTCCTTCGCCTTCATCTTGTCCTTCTCCTTCGCCTTCATCTTGTCCTTCTCCTTCGCCTTCATCTTGTCCTTCTCCTTCGCCTCCTCCTTCGCCTTCTTCAGAACCTTCGGGGCTTCCACCTTCATCATCGGGGTCGTTCCATTCTGCTTCATTTGTGTCGGGCGGTGGTGGTGGTGGAATCACATCATCATCATCATCGGGCTCAAATTCGGGTGGTGGTTGCGGTGGTCTTATAATAGTCACCTCTTCAGCCGTGAATTCACCTAGTATGTCTAATTCATCAAATGGTGTAGTTTTGCTCATAACTTATGTGTTTGTATAAAGCTAATATTTATTTCTTAAAATACATATTAATTGTAATAACTTTCTTTAATTGCCCTAAAGTATTCGTCAACATCTTCTTTATCCATCTCTACAACTTCTACTTTATCACTACTAACTTCTATTACTTGACCATACTTTCCCGATTTATTTATTTTTACAAAATCACCAATTTGGGGTAAAACATATTCGGTTTCTTTTTCTTCAACTTTTTTATCCTTATTATCATTAAAATGGTAAAAATCGTGAATTTCTTTAAAGCTGTAAGTACCATATCTTTTTAACCTCATTCCGTAATCCTCTAGAATGTCTTCGGGAACAAGCATTTTATATGAGTCTCCTTTTGTTTTAAAATAATATACGGCATCAAATAGGTCTCTTAATTTTTCTCTATCTATATGGTGATTTATTCGGATATCCATACATTTATTTACACACCCTATGTGATTTGGTATATTTACTAAATAGTCACGATTCAATATATGACCCATTTCGTGCTGCATAGCGGCTTCTATAATAGGAGGGTATCTCAAATGATAAAATGCAACTCTCGGAACTCCTATCTCTAATCGCTTCTTTCTTGGGTTATATAAAGAATAGTAAGTTATTTTGCTTGAGTCATAAACTAAAAAAACATTAGACCTAATTTTAAATATTTTTCTTATTTCAGAAAACATATAGTCAATGTCTGCTTGAGATAGCGGGGGTAGTTTTTTTGCTAAATAATTATACTCGCTTCCCCTTACAACTTTTTTGTATTGTGGAACGTGCTTTTCTATTTCAGATAAGTACCAATCAAAAAATTCATCACTCGTATCAAATGTAGTCATTACTCTAATATGGTTTTAATAACAGTTTGTGCATCATTTAGTCTTTTTCTTAATGGTGCATTAGATACTTTCTTGGCGTTATCCCTACCCTCTATGTAACCTTTTTGTATTTCTGCTAACTCACTTGCGAATTCTTCAGTAAGCCAAATAATAGCACCTTCATTTTCCATTAACTTGTCTATTGTACCTTCTACACCTAATACGTTTGGTGTGGATAAATTAGGCAAAGCAACGGTCATTTGACTTCTCATTTCTTTTTTTACAATAATACCACTAGAGCTTTGATTCCAAAAATTAGGATTAGCACCATAAAAAGTGTCTTTTGATACTTTTTCTTTTACTTTATCATTAATACTATCTAAGTCCTCGGCACTACCTCCATAAAATGCGACTTCAGTTAATGACCTATCACAATTTAATTCAAAATCGGGCTTTGCATCAAATACCCTACCCCAAAACGACTGAAACATACCAATTGCACTTGTAGCATTGTCAGTTATCCAATTTTCATCTTGTGCTATTTGAGTATAAAAAACTTGAGTAAGTGCGGGAACTAAAAAGCTTGCAAAAGGAATAGGTTGAACCGTTGTTTCATTGAGGAAAATACAAGCATCTAGCCGTCTTATAATTTCATCAGTCCAAGTGTAAAGTGCGTTTAATTTGTCTGCATCATCAGTCCCCTTGCTCGGATATAAATCTTTTCTTGAATCAGCTATATCAATAGCCGCTAAAGTCATATCACCATTAAACATTTTTATTTTTTCTTCATAAACGCCTTTTAATCCCTTAACCTTTTCCTCCTTACTTACAACTCCTATTGATTCAGAGGTATTTAGATTTAATAGTGAGGTTTCTAAACAGTCAAAAAGATTATCCCCAACATTATAACCTTCACTATGAAAGTTATCTTGAAGTAGAGCGTAGAAAGCTGTTGTCTGCTTTTGATTTCTCCAATTCATATCAAGATTGGTGGCTTCTTCCATTACATCTATTGCATTATTTTTAAAATAATTACCTTGAAGGTCATACTTATTCATCATTTTGGGTAAAAAATTATATTCCCACTGTAAGTTTACCTCGTCTATTCTTTTTACTAAATCATCAGAAATAATTAAACTACCAAAATCGCCATCAGTTGCTTGTATTTGCTCGTCTTTTATTTTTGTCAAACATCTTGTTACAGCACTTTCGTCCGTAGAAATATCTTGTTTTCTCCAAATTAAAATATCCATTGCTATTAAATGACAAAACCTTCTAAACAAAGCCTCTTCAATATTTGCACTTTGATTTGCAATAGCTATTACACGAGTATCTAAAACACTTTCCCCCGTATCTAGTAATGTGTTAACATCTTTTATCATATTTGAATATCCACCTTCTTGAAATGATTTACCTAAAGGAATGCCTAAGCCTTTACCTTCGTTTATATCAATCATTGAAAAGTTTTTTAATGTTCGCTCCCTTACGATGTGTAACAACGGTGCAAATTTATCCTTGTCGTGAGATTCTACTTTATCTATTTCATCTAATATTAACCAATAGTTTCCATATCCTAATACCGTTCTTAAATAAGCACAAAAGTCTTTTAAATCATCTTTGTAGTATGAATTGTCGTTTGGCTCTACGGGTGTAGCATCTTTTTCAAGAGTGAACAATTTGTTTGGGTTTAAAACTCTTGGTTTTGAGACATTATCATTTGAAGTACCAACACCCGTCACATCAACCCAATTATTATCAACAAGTGTGGCATCCATAATATACATACGTGATGACTTGTTGAGCTGACTTATGTTCCATTGTAAATTTTCTAATCCATTTAAAATAGAATGTAAATTCATATAGTTAGGCGTGAATTTTTTTTGACCCTTCACCTCCCAAGCCGAAGAAACAAATCTTTCAAAAACTGAACGACCATTTTTTACGGATTCAGTAATTACCTTTGGGTTAGGAAACCAATATGGCTGTAAATATTCCATTATCTCTTTGTCGCTTCCATCTTTGTTTTGACCTCTATCCGTAAGCTTTGGAATACCTTCTATGTTTTCCGCTTTCTCAGAACCTATATATAGTAACTGATGTGGAATATGCCATCTTTCGGTTATCTTTATTAATGTATAAGATTTACCTATTGAAGATTTACCCAATATAAAGCAAGGTATATCATATCTAATTAATTGTAATGCCGAATCAATAGTTGTTTTACCATCAATCACAATTTGGTTGTCTTCTAAAGCCATATTTATTGAATTGTATCGTTTATCATTAACTTAGTTTTACCCGTATAATTTTTCATTTTATCTTTTATAAAATAAATAATTTCTTTACGTGCCTCTTCATTATCATATTTAGGAAAGATAGTGAAATCATACAAATTTAACACTTTTAAATCATCTAAGTACATTTTTGAATCTGAATGTCCTATATGCTCGCCCTCTAGCTCACCATTTATATTTTTAAAGATAAAAAATTCAAGCCTTGGTCTTTCATAGTCAGTATTAAACATTACACCATACTCATTATCAATATGTTTAGGTATTCCGCCTTGATTCATTTTTAGTTCTTTAGCATCTACTTTTGCAGCTTTTCCACCCATTACAGCAGAATAAACTCTTGCCATAGCCCACTGTTCTTTTCCAATTCTAGATTTTCTAGGATATTTTTTGGTATTTTTATTTTTGCTAAAATCTTTTTTTAATCTTACGCTTCCAATATTAGTTTTCCAAGCTCCTATTCCTTTATTATATATTTTTTGCAATCCTTTTTTAGATACTCCCGTTTCCTTTGAAATATCTTTTAGGGAATGACTTTCATCTTTTGGATGGTCATACTTAGAATTGTACTTATTTTTCCAAGTTTTAGTTTTACCACCCTCTGCGTAGGTAGAACCACCTTTAGCATAAGAGTTTAACCTATAAGCATCATAAGTCGGTGTGTTTGAATATTGACTACCCCTATCTTGCCTATCGTTTATTTCTTTAATTTCTTCTTCGGAATAGTCCAAATTTCTAAAAGATTCAACTTGACGATTTATTAAGTTTTTGTAACGATGATGAGGATTGCCTTTAGTTTTATCTACACCTCCACCCTCTGCGTAGGTAGAACCGCCTTTGGAAAATGATGCGTGATATTTAGATAGTATTTCCTTTAATGATTCTTTGCCTTTATTCTTCAATTCGGAAAATTCGCTTTGAGAAATAGGATAAACACTAAAGTCTTTAATCTTATCTATATCAATCCAAGTTTCTTTGGGTATAAAATGATATTCCCAATATTTTTTACTTCTTCCTTTAACGGTTACCTCTCCAATATTTTTTTCTTCGTTTTTCATATTTTTTTCTTCGTTAATATAGAAATCTTCTGCCGTATAAGGGCTTTGTTTTTCGTATAAATTAATTAGCACTAGCTCTGCATTAATATACTCGTGAGCAGCTTCTAAAGTATCAAATACTTCAATGTCGCTGTTTGCTTCGTTTGTTACTGTGTATTTCATCTTGTTTGTTTTAAAGTAGGGGTAGTTTTACCCATAATCTTATTTTGCCATTTTCTTTTTCAGTATAACAACTACACCATTTGTAATTATTATTTCTAAATAACA
>PDMW01031597.1_pt1 | contig 16910 bp, 4 predicted proteins | sample 1515511 | NCBI WGS metagenome assembly PDMW01 (sample SAMN07343023, study PRJNA328102) | Marine metagenome, whole genome shotgun sequencing project. | biome: marine; feature: bay; material: water; isolation source: viruses from water sample < 0.22 micron filtered, nuclease treated, low... ... | reverse complement strand
CCTAAGATATGATCCAGTAGCTCGTTCTTATCAAAAACGCATCACATTCAATCTCAAAAAGTTTGCAACACAAGAATTAGTACATGATGCAATCAGTTATGAAAATTTAATATTCAGCAAAAATATTCAAGAAGACAGACTTAAAAAAATCATCAGAGAAGGACTGTTACGCAAACGGTTTGACTACACTCACACAGGATTAAACACAGAAGTCTTAAATTTAGATGTTAGTTTACACAACACTTATTTCCAACTTCAAGCTATTAATCATGGTAAAACAGAAAACAGAGCACAAGGATTTGCTGGTATGAGCGAAGATCAGCAACAGTTGTCTATACTACAAACTGATGTGCAAGAAATAAAAAGTGATCTTAATGCACTGAATGCAAGAAAAAACATACTAACTAAAGAACTAGAAAATTTAGATGAATATCAACTTGCTAGTGATGCAGGCGGGCAACAACAAGAACTTGCAGAAATAGATCAACAAATACAAAAGAAAGAAGAAGAATTAAGTTTAGCTTTGATAAGTGCAACTGAGTTGGAAAAAATACTTAATCAAGATATTAAAGGATCTAGATTACCGCCTGTTGCAAGAAGATACATAACACAAAGTGAAGTTAGAAAAAATAATAAAGCATTTGAGCAAAAAGGCGAAGACATGCCCACGGTGTTCGACACAGGCCCTGTCACAAGCAATGCTACTGTAGGACCTGATGATGGAGATACCGCAGGTGCTGCAATGTTGGGTGCAGTTGAACTAAACTTAAACAGTTTAAGTGATTTGGTTCAACAACAAATACAAGTTAGGGGAGATCCTTATTGGTTGGGCAGACCTAAGGGATCTGAATCGAGACTGGACGGAGCACAATATACCCGCGGCGGCTGTAACTATTTTTTAAATCTAAATTTTCCAACGTATCCTGATCACCAATCAGGATTAATGGATATCAGTGAACAAAACTTTGGAATAATTGGACTGTATCGTGTTACTAGAGTTGATGCTAGTTACAGTGATGGTCAATTTACAATGACACTGGATGCATTCAGAGACACAAACACTAATATTGGTCTAACATATAATATTCTTACTACAGGACTTATCGAAGAACAAGACACAAGAACACAAGCTGAGCGTTTTGCAGCCGAATCGGATGCAGAAGAACCTCCAGAATCTGACTTTGGTGCAGGCGGCGATACAACTGGAGATGAAACAGCTCCGACGGCTAGTGCTGACGGCACAGGTGTAGTTACAGAAAGTCAATCAAGTGTAGCCTCAACAAGAAAGTTACCTATTGACCCTGAACTTAAATCTATACTAGCCAATGCAGGCGCCGCAGCTGGCGTAAATGTTGATGTTCGCAGCGGCGGACAAGATAGCAGTACAGGATTTACAGGAAGTTCCAGACACAATAATGGAATGGCAGCAGATGTAGCACTCAGAGATAGCACAGGAAGAAGACTAAGTTTAGACAATCCAGCAGATGTTCCTATCATACAAAACTTTATAGCACAAACCAAACGTTACGGTGCTACAGGTATTGGAGCAGGCAACGGATATATGGGAGATGATACTTTCCACATTGATATAGCTGATAGTGTAGGACAAGGAGCTCCAGGCTACTGGGGAGGACAACTAGACAATGGCACATATAGAGCAAGAAATGCACCGCCTTGGTTACGAGATATTTTTATAGGATAAAAACATGAGAAGAAGTGGATTAAACACATTTGCCCAAAGAGTTCCTGACAATTACAAAAATAAAGGTAATGTTTCAGGCTTCAGCAATTTTGAAGGATTGTATATTGGGAAAGTTATCGAAATTGTAGATGATAGATATGAGGGTTATTGTTATGTTGAAATTATAGGACAACAACAACTGTCTAGCACTACCGGCAACCCTGAAGATAGAAAAAATTATGTTAGATGTAGACGAGCTATGCCTTATGGCGGTAGCTATCAAGCCACAGATCACACAAGAAGCTATGGTATGAGCACACACCCGCCTGCTCCTGGAACAGAAGTTATAGTTGCATTTACAACAGAAAATCAAGAAGGCATCATACTTGGAGTTCTAGCAGATACAGGAAGAAATAGCAGTTATCCTGACAATGCTGCTAGTTTTGTACAAGGTGAAGAAAATTCAGTTGCTCCTACATTTGATCAAGGTGTAGGCAAGAGACAAGAAAAGAACACTAGACCTAGACATCCATTGGCTGGAGCACTTGCAAAACAAGGGCTACAGCTGGACAGTGTTCGGGGACTCAGTAGTAGCAGTGCTAGACGAGAAAGTCCAAGTAATGTGTTTGGATTTAACACTCCTAGCGGTCACAGTTTGGTACTTGATGATGGCACAGTAAGCAAAAGTGAAAGAAGTTTAAGTCCTGATCCTGACAGGCAAGCAGGTAACAGTAATTTAGTTAGACTGCGCAGTGCAGGCGGTGCTCAAATGTTGTTCAATGATACTGCTGGTATTGTTTATGTAATTAATCAAGCAGGCAACAGCTGGGTACAACTAAGCAGTGATGGTAAAGTTGATATATACAGTCAAGGTGATATCAGTATGCACACTGAAACAGATTTTAACTTGCATGTAGGCGGCGATTTTAATTTAGATGCTGAGTGTGTGAATATTAAATCCAGAGGCGAATGCGGAACAACATTCGAAACTGTAACAGGTGAGTTTAATCTACACAGTGCTAAAGATATTAAATTTACCACAGACTTAAATCATCATCTGGTTGCCAAAGGCACAAGTAGAACAACTGCTCCATTGATAGATTTGAATGGTCCTGCTGCAACATCAGCAACAAAGACCACTAACAACAATATTACAGTTAACAAAACAGTAAAGCAAAGTATTACCAGCAGAGTTCCAGAAGCTGAACCTTGGGGAGGACATACAGAACAACAAACTCCTGTTGCAAGTTGTGCAAGTACTAATCTAGACCTTAAGGGTGTTGATATAGATCTCAGTAACATTAATAATACTAATACAGATTCTGCCAATCTTGTTGGACGTAGATCTGGTTCTGGAGTAACAGACGATGGGTTTGACAGTAATGCAAAATATCCAGAATATGCATCCCCGGGTACTAGTCCTAATTCAGATGACGAAAATGTTGCTATAATCTCAGATAATAATATCTCTGGGGTATTTGACAGAGCTGTAACTGAAGAAGAACAAAGACTTGGTATGCGACAAAACAATTCAGGGTATATATCTGTTAAAAGCGCCACACCAGATGAACTCAATGTTAATCCTAGAAAAGGGAGACCTTTTTAATGACACTCGAACAAGTTGATAGAAAGTTTCAAACTGTATGGGAAGATTTTGTTGTACAAAATACATCATTGTACAATACTCAGTTGCTACTATCAGATCTAACTGCAAGTGACGATTGTAAACTTACTGCACTTAATTTTAGTAGATATCACGGTTATGTAGGCACGGGCTACGGAGAAAGTTCAACTAGTGTTGGTGTAACTGAACAACAAGCATATGATCTTTGGGACAGTGAATTTAATAGATATCAAAAAATTGCAAAAAAACAATTACTATCCAAAAACATTGTACAAATGACCCAAACAATGTATGATGCACTTGTGTTGTTCAACTGGACAACAGGTAATATATTTTACAGTAATGCTACTGAAGGTCAGTACAACATGACCAACGCAATTTTAAGAAAAGACACAGATACAGTAGCAAATATGATGTCGAGAAGTGTTATGAACAAAGAAAAGTGTATGCGTTGTGCTAGTGTACTGAGGCTTGCAGACTACGGAAACAATAAAAACAGATCTTGGATGCGCACCAACGGCATATACTACATGAGAGATCAAAATGAAAAGAACTTGTTGACTGACGCACAACTCAAACGTGCAAGATTTGCATACTATGCAGAGACACTGAAGTTTTTGCCATTTACTCCTGAAAGTATTAAACGAGATATTGCTAAACGCTACAATCAAACACTAGTGAATCAAACATTCACATACAGCGGAACTAACACATTTACTATGGACACTAATTTTAGTATGAATCCAATTGAAAAACTGGAAGTAAGACTCAACGGAGAGATATTAGATCATTTATTTGATTTTACAGTGAGTGATTTAGTTATTACTATCACAAAAAACATGACAAATGGCGATATTATACGTACTCAGATCAAAATATAAAAAGTAGCAGTTAATTTTGCCATAAATATTAGTATGGCAACATACATCGGATATAGCACAATAGACACAGTCACAGGCAGTAAAACATTGGAAGATGTTGATATTGCAAAACGTGACTTGATGAATCATTTTTACACTCGCAGAGGCGAACGTGTAATGAATCCAACATTTGGTAGCATACTACCTGAGTTGGTGTTTGAACCGCTGGATTATACAACAGAAGCAGAAGCACTAGACGATGTGAATAGAATAGTGACTAACGATCCTAGATGGAGAGTTATAGAAACACTATTGAACAAGCCCACCGAGCATACACTAGAAGTGCGTGTGAGAATGGAATATATTGATACAGGAACAGCAGAAGAACTGTTGTTAACATATGTAGGTGAAGAATAATGGCACAAGGCGCAAGACAGAGCAGTTTATTTGCTGCTGAAGATTTCAGCGTAGTGTACGAAAGTTTTAGTGAAGCTAATTTTCAGGCTTATGACTTTGAAACTATTCGTAACGCTATGGTTGATTATATTAACAACAACTATCCGGAAAACTTCAATGACTGGATCAACTCAAGTGAATTTGTAAGTTTGTTAGAACTTATGGCTTTCTTAGGTCATAACTTAGCATACAGAGCAGACTTAGCCAGCAGAGAAAATTATCTAAGCACAGCAGAACGCAGAGAAAGCGCCTTACGTATTGCTGACTTCTTAGGATATACACCTACTAGAAATGTTGTTGCCAACGGATTTTTAAAGATAGACAGTGTGAGAACAAACGAGCCTGTGTTTGACACAAACGGTAACAGTTTAGCAAATATATCAGTGCAATTTGATGACACAACTGATCCCAACAGTTATAAAAACTTTTTAACTATTATGAACAGCATGTTTCAAAGCAGTAGTCAGTTTGGATCTCCTTATAGTAAAGTTACAATAGGTGGTGTGAGCAATGAAATTTACAGAACCAGCAGTGTAAACAATATAGCAACTCGCAATTTTCAAAACAGAATCAATAACAAAAATGCCACATTTAGTTTTTACAGTAGCAAAACTACTTCACAGAACACAGTGATTGAAAAAACACCTGATCCTTACAGTGTTGTTGATTTGTTGTACAAAAATGACAACAGCGGTAATAGCAGTTCAAATACTGGATTTTTTGTAGGATTCAAGCAAGGTGCAATGGAATACAAAGACTTTAATATCACAAATGGTTTATCAAATATGGTACTTGATATTAATGTAGACAACATTGCAAATGGAAACATATGGGTACAAACAATCGACGAAGTAGGACAAGTACAAAAAAATTGGACAAGAGTTGATAAGCTGTTTGGAAACAGTGCTATATTTAACAGCACCAGTAATGCTATCAGAGATATTTACAGTGTTGCTAGCAGAGAAAGTGATCAAGTTAGTATTGTATTTGGCGATGGAAGTTTTGGAAATATTCCACGTGGTAACATTAGAGTTTGGTATCGCACAGGACTAAATGAATCTTATAGCCTTAATCCTGATACATTTAATAGTACAAGTATGAACATTGATTATCAAGGAGCTGATGGTAATACATACAATGCACTTTTTACTCTCAGTTTGAAGAATAATGTAACCAACGCTAGCACAAGAGAAAGTGTTGCTAGTATCAAAGCCAATGCTCCAAGATTCTTTGCCGCACAGGACAGAATGGTTACTGCTGCTGATTACAGTATTTTTCCTGTAACAGTAAGTGAAAATATTCGCAAGATTAAAAGTATTAACCGTGTACACAGTGGTCACAGTAGATTCCGTGACTTATATGATCCTACAGCAACTTATAATGATGCAACACAATACACAGACGACGGTTATGTGTATGAAAATAATGTGACCAACAGAAGTCTTGTTAGTTTGCCTAACTCGTTGAATGGTGAACAGATTTATAAAAAGTATATTAGACCAATGCTGGGCAATGCAGAAGTTAAAAACTTTTACTACACAAGACAAGGTTACACAAGCACAACGTTTAACAGCAATTCAGATTTTAATAATACAACAAGTGGCATTGTGTTTAGAAATGCAACAGAAACAGACATCACCGGAGTATTCCGCTGGAACCAAGTTACAAAAGCAAGTGGAAGTAGCAGTGGATATTTTACCAAAGACAGTATTGTACAGCGTACCGGACTTGTGCAAACCAACAGTTTGAAAAAAGCAAGTTTAAACAGCTTGGTAGAATTTATTAGTGCGCCTTATCAGATGGGGTATGTAAAAACTATCACAGTGGTAAACGGCGGCACAGGATACACAGGCATACCCACAGTTACAGTTAACGGCGTTGGATCAGGCGCAACAGCTACAGCCACAGTTACAAGTGGCACAGTCACAGCTATTGCAATTACCAATGCAGGAAGTGGTTATGAAAACGGTACTACAGTTACAATCACAGGTGGCAGCGGAAGCAATGCCACTGCTAAAGTAACACTAGCTGACAGTAACACACAGTGGGTTAAAGTTGATAGACTTTACAAAGATGGCTTGGGTGATGACACAGCAGACGGTATTCCAACAGGAAATGACAACACAGGCAAAGGTGCTGTGGTGCTGAGTGGTGTAGTAGAAGATGGTGCAAGAGTTAGACGTATTGTTCCTGTGTTTGCCAAAGACTTTACAGACACAATTAAAACACAAGTTGTAAACAAGATAGATTCAAAAGTAAGTTTTGCACTGAGATATAACAGTGACACACAACAGTGGCACATCATTGAAAGCGGAGATATTCCTGCTAACACAACCACACTGAATGCAGTGAGTAGTTGGAGTAGACAGTACGAAGGTAATACAGGCGGCACTGGCATAGACAACAGTTGGCTTATACGCTTCAACTATAGCAGTACACAATGGGAAATACTTACTCGCAAAACACAAATGGTATTTGGCAGTAGTGCTAAACTTAAATTTAGCAACTTAAACTTCAACAGTACATTCAGCAGTGAAACACAAAAACCTCTCAGAGATTGTTTGAAAGTGTTGAGAATAAATCCTGTTAGTGAACTAGATTCAACTGCTTTAGGCAGAGACTATAAGTTTAATTTGTTTGGATATTTTGTATATCAAGATGGCTACACAGATCCTCACAATGTGAGAGTTACACTTGCTGATCCTAACAACGGAGACTATCCTACTAATCCAGAAGCATTCAACAATGTATTAGCTGGACAAACTATTAAACTAGGAACAAAAACTGTAGACGGATTTGACTATGTGTGTTATGATGCCAATGGTACTACAATTGTAAACGGTAAAGCTAATTTGCACACACAGTATGACAGAATCAGTGACATCAACAATGTAATTGATCCTGCTATTACAAACATTGTAGACACATATGTATTAATGTCAAGTTATGATAGACAGTTTAGAACTTGGACAAAATATGATGGCAGAACAGAAACTAAACCGAATCCGCCAACTATTAGTGAACTTACAAATATGTTTGAAGTATTAGAAACTAAAAAGAGTATTAGTGATCAAGTTATTTACAGACCAGTTAAGTATAAAATACTATTTGGTGATTTGGCTAGTAGTGAACTACAGGCTAGATTTAATGTAACTAAAACTGCAAACAGTACACTCAGTGACACTGAAGTAAAACAGCAGGTAATAAGACTTATCAATGATTACTTTGCAGTTGAAAACTGGGACTTCGGTGAAGACTTTTACTTTACTGAAATGGCAGCATATATTCACAATAACATGATTGGCGAAATAAGTCAAGTTACAATTCAACCAGTTGGCAATAGCACAGACACCAAAGAACTATTTGAAATAACTAGTGCAGGAGACGAACTATTTCTTCCTGTAGTTGAAGCATCAAACATTATTGTGTCTAACAGTATTGTTTCCAACAGCACAACAATAGCTGAAAGCACTGGAGTATCTTACCAATGAGCGAACGCAGTCCACGACCTATAAAGGCGCCGATGATCACAAGACCGGGTGAGTCTAACGAACACTTTGGTACACGCAATATCTCAAACTTTTTACCAGAGATATTTCAAACACAGGTCAACAGACAGTTTTTAGATACTACTATGGAGCAATTGCTCAGTAGCGGTAGCTTACAGCCTATCAAGAACTATATAGGACAACAGTATCTTAAAAATACTGTAGCTGACAACTACATCGTTGATGATAGAAGCAATGACACATACCAGTTTACACCCGGACTTGTAAACAAAGATACAGATCAAAACATACAAGGTGCATTGCCCTATGATGATCTTATTAACGCAATGAAATTCAATGAAGTTGATGTCAACAATCACAACAAAACATTGAATGAAACTGCTTATACATTGGACTTGCCAATTAACTATGATATGTTTATAAACTATCACAAGTACTTTTGGCTGACTGATATTCTTCCGCCATGTAGTTTAAGTGCAGTGCTTGCTAATCCTATTGACATTGACACTATTATTGGCAGAACTTCTTATACTACACCTACACTAGTGAATGGTAAAACTCTCACACTACAAAACGGTATGAGAATTCGATTTACTCAATCTCAGTTCACTGAATTTACACAAACAGTTTCTGGTAATACAACATTCACAGTGGGTGCTTATTCTAACACTGTAAAAGTTTTTAAAAATAATCTAATACAAACGGTTACAACTGATTATACATATAACACTAATACTGGATTGATAACATTTACTACTGCACCAGCAGTAAACGATGTAATACGAGTAACTAATTTTCATTCTTATAGTACAAGTGGGAATTATGAAGTTGACAGCATTTATATTGTGGATGGTGTAGGCACAGGTATTAAGTTAACTAAACAATACGAAGCAACTAGATATAATCATTATGCAAGACATTTTATTAATACAGCGATTTATGATACTCAGAATAGAAATGACTTTGTAGAAACTCCTACGACATTCAGCTTTGATCCTACTGATACGGATCAATACAAAAACACAAAGCGTGACTATGTTGTTGAAGAGAGATGGGCGGCAGATCACAGCGCATGGGCTAGAAGCAATTTATGGATACATGAAGATAGTGCGCAGGCTATGTGTGCATATCAAGATTTAACAGCTGGTGATTATATTGTTGATACATTCAGAGCTGTACGTCCTGTCATTGAATACAAAGCAGGAATAGAAAAATATAACTTTGGTAAAAATCATATCTCATATGTTGATCATCTAGTAGAAGATAATATTGATCCAGCCACAGCTATTGTTGGACAAACAGATTGGGATTGGACTATTTCTGGTATTACTACTCAATGGAGTTCTGGCAGTGGTTACGAACCAGGCGACTTAGTTTATTTGTCAGTAAACAGCAACATCACTTACTATGAATGTATTGCCAAACACACTGATCCAAAAGACCCTTCGCAGTCACAGAATTACAATTTTTGGAAAAGGATTGTGCCACAAGCACTGCAAAATAATGATATTGTAATGTTCTTGCAAACAACCAACAGTGTTTATAATAACAAAATTTTTAGAGTAAGTGGTGTAGGTACCAGCATTGTTTTAACAGAAATTTATGGCAGCGGAAGTACAGCTATTAATACCAATGACAAAGTTGTGATTATCAATGGTCACAATTCAATGAAGTTTGGTACAACTAACGAATTATCAGAGCCGTATGATGGAAGTGAATGGTATTGGAATGGCAGTGCATGGATTTATGGACAGCAAAAAACTGCACGTAGTTTTGGTATGCTGGCACAACTGTATGATATCAACAATGTAAAATTAGACAATACTGCTACATATCCTAACAGTAATTTCAAAGGTGGTTACATTTTTGATTATGTTCATAACACAGCAAACCCAATAGATGCTGCACTAGGGTTTGGAGTCGACTATGTTGATTATGGTAACAGTCCGGGTATTAACTTTTCAGTTGATTTAGTAAACAAAAAATTCAAGTATACACAAAGCAGTCCAAACACTGAAAAGAGTCTTACACGATCAATAACTGGATATTATTATTATAAAATGTTAGATGGTACTGCACACAACGGATGGGTAACTATTAGAAATAGCCAGCCAGTAAAACGTGTAGTAAGAAAAACAATAACAAAAGCAACAGCGGGCCAAACACTAAAATTTGATCTAGGTCACAATAGTTTTGACAAAGACAAGTATTTTGTGTTCACAAAAACCAGCGACGACAAACTTAGAGTAAGCAGTCAAAAAGATAGCAGTCTTACAAATAGACTAAATCTCGTCAATGGCACATTACCTACACTGTTTATGAACACAGGAACAACATACACATTCCAAACACAATTTGCACAAAATCAAATTGAATTTGTAGATTTTGATGGCACAGCATTGGGCAGTGGGTTTACAAGAAGTTCTGGCACAGGTGATGTGTTTACATTTGCAATTGCAACACCAAGTCAAACAGCAATTAAATATCGTGTTGTTGGCACAACTAACAAAGAAGGTATAATTTATATCAACACTGTTAGCGATTATACCAACATCACAGTATACCGAAACAGAACAAAAATAAGTGCATACAGTTTAAGTGGCAACATTCTTAGCATCACAGGTGCATCAGCTATAGATGATATTTACGAAGTAGAGTATTATACAGAAGCAGATTATAGTGATACAGTAGAAGGGTCACAACTGATAGCTGACACACAAACACATAATGCGCAAAATTTAGATTTTGCAAATATCAGTTTTGGAGATCTAGTAGAACACATTAGACAACAGATGACTGGGATCCCAGGATTTACAGGCGATTATTTTGGTATTAACAATTATAGACAACTACCGCATGTGCATGAATTTGGCGGTACTATTAGACAACAACCATACAGTACAGAACTGTTAAATCAGTTACTGATGGACAAAGATACTAATCCATATAGTAGTGTTAAGTTTAATGCTAATCAATACAGCATATTCAAAAAACAATTCAAACTTAAAGTAGCACAACTGCACAACACATTAGATATTACACAGCCTGTTTACACACTAGTGGATCGTGCGTTAGAAGCAATGTTTGTAGGTAAAAATAAAAGTACACTGTTTGCCAACAGCAATATGGCTATGTACAGAGATTACGAAAGCGCAGACTATGGTTGGAACAATCCAACAACACCTGTGTTCGATTTACCTGAAAGTGTTAACACATATGACGACGAACAAAATCATATACAGGTTTGGCTAAATGATGATGACGGAGCTGGAAACACCCGCTGGAGAGCTTTGATCAAAGATCAAGATTATACGCTGGGCAGTAATAAAATTACAGTGACAACAAACCCAACATTCCCATCAGGAGGACAAGCACAGTTACACGTAAGATGGTATCCTAGAGCAAGTATTAGCTTTGTGCCACCTAGTGCAGTTAAACTAGGATTGTGTAAAAGTTACTTGCCTGAGTTACGCAGTGATTACAGCAAAGATAGCACAGGAACAGCCACAGACACAGTAATTGTTGGACACGACGGCAGTGTGCATGTTCGCAATGGTACTGAACTATATGACAGAAGTAAAGTAGGATTTGATCCTGTAGATGCTGCTCTGTGGGATCTAGAGTGTAGAATTTACAACAACATACAACATACAAAATTAGATAATGTAAAAAGTATAAAAACTTATACGCCTAATGCACATAGAGCAAACGTATACACATGGAACAAATTTCAAGACACTGTAAAAAGCGAATTTAACAAATGGAAAGTAGCCAACAACGTTACTGCTCTACAAAGTGATACCTACTATGATGCTAGTGACAAATGGACATGGAACTACAGCGATGTTACTCCAGGTATCGGCGGCTGGAGAGGATTGTATCATTACTTCTTTAACACAGATAGACCGCACACACATCCTTGGGAAATGATGGGATACAATCGCAAACCTAGCTGGTGGGACGCAAACTATAGCTGGACAGATGCCACTGAGAGAGCAAACTTAATAACTGCACTCAAGTACGGTAAAATTAACAATCCATCACTAGATGCTGTATACGATATCAATTACAGTTATAACAATTATGATTGGGCAACCAATACACTGGTAACAAATGCAGGTGTATTAAACGATCCAAACACAGCTGGTGTTGTTGCTACGCCAACAGATCCTGCTCGTGCATTTGAGTTTGGAGACTGGGGTCCGGTAGAAGCCGAATGGAGACGCAGTTCTGAATACAAAATTGTAGAATTCTTAGCACTACTCAAAGCAAGACCACTGATTGCCACCAACAACTATTTTGCTGTCAATGAAAGAAAAGAATCTACACTTAGCAGTTTCAATAATGCACAATTGTACAATGGTACCGCAAATCAACTAACAAGTTGGAAGTCGCATCAACTGAGTGGTAATATACAAACTGGTAAAATTATCGAGTCTGTAAGAGTTGTCAATGGCGGTACAGGTTATACCAGTGCGCCTACAGTGAGTGTATATGATAACTTTGGACAAGATGCACAAATACAAACACACATCACAGGAGGTGTAGTTACAAGTGCTAGTGTGATCAATCCTGGTAAAAACTACTACAATAGACCAACACTAATACCAAGCACAGGTGCAGCAAAACTAGAGCCTATCCTAGCTGAAGATAGCAAACGCTACTTTATCGGTATGCAAAACAGTGTGATCGATTTTGCAAAAAGCAATAGTACAACTGTTGAAGAATTTCAAACTAGATTAGAAAATATGTCGTTTAGTACTGTAGCTAAAGCAGGCGGCTTTGTAAACAGCAATCAAAAATTTATGTTAGAAAGCAGTCAAGGCAAAGGTCGTGTATTTGTTCCAGAAGAAAACTTTAATACAATACTGTTTACAAACAGTCCTAATACTGAATACTTCTTTGGCGGAATTAAAATTGATAAAACAGCAAACGGGTATAAGATTGCAGGCTATGACAACAGTAAACTTACATTCAAATATTATGCTCCTGTAACCAGTAGTAATAAAATTAGTGCAGTTATAAGCAGTACTGAAGTGTTTAGATATACAGACTTTGAAACTGCTGAAAGTACATTAGATTATAATACAGAACTATCAAGTATACAAGAAGTTTATAACTTTATTGTAGGGTATGGTTATTATCTAAACACAATTGGATTTACACAGCAATGGCGTAGTGCTGCAAATGATTTTGTAACATGGGCATCCAGTGAAACAACTATTCAACTTAAAATTATTCCAGATAACACAAAGATCACAGTGCAAGATAGTACAAATGGATACTTTGATAATATCAATAATAGATATGATGGTATCTATAATGTTAACGATAGCAATGGAAATCAAATACAAACCAGCAAGTTGCTCATTGATAGAAATATATTAAGTCTTGACAAGGAAACAACATTTAGTGTAAAAGATAGTAGTGACGAAATATATGGAGTAAGATTATACAAAACACAAGTAGAACATTTAATTGTGTTTGATAATATTACAAACTTTGATGATGTAGTGTATGATCCTGCTATTGGACAGCGTCATAATAGAATTGTGTGGCAAGGTACAAGAACCAAAGACTGGAACGGACGATTCTACAGTCCGGGTTTTGTAATCACTGATAATACAATTATTCCAAACTATGACACAGTTGCAAAAGAACTTGATCAATACTACGGAAGAACTGCAAATCTTAGCAATAGTCAAATCAGTAACGTTGCAAAATACAATAGCGGATACAATAAACCACAGTGGGCAGATAATTTAGATATCGACGATGATACATTGTTTGAATTTGTACAAGGCAGTCTCAAGTACAAAGGTACCAAGTATGCACTAGATGCATTTGCAAGAAACAAAAGTTTATTTGATGCTGATGCTATGATTGACCTACATGAAGAATGGGCTATTAGAATTGCAGACTTTGGAGATACAAGAAGCAGAGATACAATAGAGTTTCAACTGACTCCAGACTTGCTCGCCACTAGTCCTCAATCTATTAGATTTACACAAGGCGAATTAAATGATACGCTGACAGATTTAACAATTGACGTTGATAGTAATAGTCCGTTACTCGTAACTGGATCTCCTGGCAACAACTTTACAATAAGAGCAGTAAACACTTATTCAGGTAGTACAGCTGATGAATATCACAGCGACTTTGTAAACAGCGGGTTACCACTTACAACAGAAACAGACTATCAAGTTATTAATAGACAAAATATGTTATCTCTAGTAGAAAACTTAAATGATACATACAACTTCAGCGGCGACTGGAGAGATGTACTGCCTTGGGATCCTTATATTAGTTACAAATACAATGACAAAGTACTGTACGAAGGACGCAGTTGGGCGATGCTAGATCCGGATGGTAGTAGTGGTATTAGCACAGGTAACGATCCAATTGAAGTTATAGGTACTATTACACTTCCTAGTGTGCCTTCAAGCGGCGGTACATTGGTGTTAGACAACACAACAGTAACACTAACTAAAACTTCTACGACAACAACACTTGGCGTTATTAACATTATTGGAACTCAAGACATTGCCAGCAGTAATGTTGTAACACACGGCAGTACAGTTGTACTAGGTGAAACAAGTTCGCTAGCACAGACTATTACATTTAGCAATCCAGTAACAACTACAACTTACAATGATGTTGTTAAAACAGGAACAGTGAGCAATCCTAATTTTGTAGGCAGTGCAACTAAAACATTAATTATCGACGGACAAACAGTTACATTTAATGATACTGTAGCAACCACAACAAATATCACTGCCCAAGCAGCATTGGAAAACAGTTTCAATGCAAACAACTTTAATAATACAGCAAATTTAGCTACCAACAGGATCAATGCCTTAGAAGCATTGAGAACAGCATACATTAGTGCAAATAGCAGTAGTGCTTGGCAAACATTTATTACAACTTATTTTACAAATAATGCTGGTATAAATTTAAGTCAACTATTAGTTGAACACGGGACCAGTCCAAGTTACGTCACACAGCTAGAAAGTTTAATTACAAATGATGTTGCTCTTATTAATGAGCAAACAGGAAATAGTTACGTAGCAAGTGCAGTAATTAGTGGCAGCACAGTAATACCAAACAGTGATATTGTAGCAACACAAAACGCTGTAGACAATGGTGTATACATCGACGATTTTGCTACATATGTTAAAGGTAATCCAAGTGTAACTCTTGCCACAACTACTGTGGTTGCTACTCAAAGCGGTACAACCTTTAAAACTTACACTTTGGCAGGAATTGTACAAGAAATTAATGACGCAGGTATTCCCAACGTTGTTGCAACCAATACAGGTACATTTTTAAGATTGACAAAAACAACCAGTACACCTACTGTAGCATTTGATTTAACACTCAGTGTAGGAACTGCAAATAACGATGTAGGTTTTAGCACACAAACAGAAACAATTGCTGCAACAAGTAGTACCTCAACTGGCTTCCCTAATTTAACATTACAACAAACTGTTAATCAAATTAATGCTGCTGGTGTTACAGGTATAACAGCAAGTATCAATGCAAACAATACAAACCTATTACAAATTAACAGCAATAGATCAACACTGTACATAGGTAACGGAACTGCAAACAGTGTAATAGGTGTTACACCAGGAGTTACACCTGCAGGATCTACTACAACCACAAGTAACATAAGTCTTGATGTTAACGATATTGTTGATAAAATTAATCAAGCTGGCATCAGTGGAGTAAGTGCAAGCAACAGCAACAACAGACTAAAACTGGTTAGTGTTAACAGTCAGTTTGTGATTGGCGCAGGATCAAGTAACGGTCAAGTGGGATTGGTTGCACAAACATACAACAGTGCAACGATACAAGTTGGCAATGTGTTTAATGCTATTGTAGGCAGTGACAACAATCAAGTGTTTAGAGAAATGACAAATGATCCAAACATTTTTAGTATTCATATTGCAGATGACAGCGTTGAAAGCAACTACAATTTAGGATATCAAGTATATCAAACAATGGATCTAAGCATGTATGTTAATTACAGTTGTGCAGGAATTATTGATGCTGACGAAGCTGAAATAACTGTTGCAAGATACCCTAGTAATTTAACACAAGCACACAACTTGTCTGTTGGTGATTATGTGTTGATCAGAGGTAGTACAACTATTCCTAGCATTGATGGTATTCACAAAGTACACAAAGTAGACAGTGACAGTGTAACTAAGTTTTATATTGATCAATATATTACGCAAGAAGGAAGTGGCGGAAACATTTATCCTCTACGCCCTGTGAGATTCAGCACTTTCAATGAACTTGATAGTGTTAAAAACAATCAAGTCAATGGTGTATACAAATATAACTTTGGTGGTTTCAGACAAAACAACACAGCTCAGCCAATATATGCATATGTAGACAATGACGGTACAAACAAAAGTGCAGTTTACAAATGGAGTGGATTGTGGACCAATGCCAATGGACATTACAATGGTGTATTTGAAAAAGTACGCACAGGCAACACACAAGCAAGAAATGATCTAATTGAAAATGTAAAAATATACGATGCACTTAACAGAAGTAGTATTGCAAATATTGAGACATGGGATCCAGCAAAAGGCATCATATTTGGATTTGTCGACAAAGAGATCGACTATAAATTAGCAAGTGATATTGCCAGCTACAATTACAACAGCATAGACGGCGAAATTGCAAACACTAGTTCATGGACAGAAGAATATGTTGGTGTACGTTGGTGGGATATAAGCACAGCGATTTATTTAGATTACGAACAAAGC
>PDMW01011013.1_pt1 | contig 16950 bp, 22 predicted proteins | sample 1515511 | NCBI WGS metagenome assembly PDMW01 (sample SAMN07343023, study PRJNA328102) | Marine metagenome, whole genome shotgun sequencing project. | biome: marine; feature: bay; material: water; isolation source: viruses from water sample < 0.22 micron filtered, nuclease treated, low... ... | reverse complement strand
ATACCGTTCCATTACTTGTTCCTAATATACCCATATTTATCACTCTTTAGATTCTTCTTTTGGTTTTGCTACTGGTGGAAGTTCATTCGTTGCTTGAATATCATTCTTTAACATTAAATGATTCAGCCTTTCCGTCATTATATTCATTTCCGTTATTAATCGGATTACTTCATCGGTGGCTGTCCTGTTATCACCTAATGCGGGTGGCCTAATAAACCATCCCCCCGCAGTAAGCGTTGCAACATCATTCTTAGTTAAACTGTTAATTGGCCCACTTTTGAGAATTTTAGGCATTCTAGGAACAAACGCTTTAAATTCTAATCCGTGTTGGTCGGCTAATATCTGTTGTTGTAACATCTCCATTTGCATAAACATTGATGCGTGTTTAGGACAATAAGTTCCTCTTAGCGGCCTTCCTTTAGTAACATCATCTAAAGGAATAGGAGGTCTTAAATAATCTCCTGCTTCCCAAATGTGATGAAAACCACAAACTACGCATCGGTCTTTTAAATTAAACTTTTTACCGTATTTCAAAAACAGAATCTTTTTCTTTTCTGCTCTTAATACGAGTCTTAGTTCTTTTAATTGTTTCTTCGGTTTAAAAGTAACAAACTTATATTCTGTTACTATTCCACTTGCTCTTGCTTGTTGTAATGGAGTCAAGGCAGGATTAAAATTTTGTCCTGCCGTTTGTCCTATTATTGGGTTATTATACATCTTTCATTCCTCAGTAATCCTTTATCATTGTCATTACGCCTCTATATACCATTTCGGGGTCTGACTTTGCTGAAACTATATATTTGAAACAAGGTATTCCTTTATCATTCAGTTGCCTCATTCCATATTTATATGGTTCAAATATCTCATGTTTGTCTATGGTTTGATTTTCTTTTAATGGGTATTTTTCTCCCCATATATCATACTTATTTGCCCATATTCCTACTGCCATTGGATAATCCGATTCCTTTTTCTTTTTACCTGTTGGCCATGTTTCTGCAACAATTGTATCAACTAAGAATTTCCATGCTAATTGATGGTCTAGATTTGAATTACTATCTAAATGCCTATGGTCTATCATAAAAATAATATACTTTACTCTACGCTTTTGCATATCTTTAGCCCATTCTTTCCAATATACTGCTTCTCCCCCAATATCGGCACTTTTAATTGTGTGTGAATCTCCGTCTATTTTAACATTTTTTCTTGATGCTCTATGACTTCCAACTGTTCTTTTGTTGATTTGAGGCACTTCACCCCTAGTTCTTAACTGTTGGCTTAAAGTGGTTTTACCAACCATAGTTGCTCCATAAACACCAAAATTAATAGCATGAACCTTCTTATAAAAACCTATTACTGCTTCACCAACTAATATAGCAAAACCAGTCATTAGAGACATTTAATGCCCCCATATGCCAGTAAATTTATTTATTATCCAACCCATAATGTTTATATCAAAAACACCCATAATGTTACCAATAAGTAATGCTGATAATGTAGCACAACTGCCCCAAAACAACATTCTCATTCTTTGAAAGAACATATCTGCTGAATGCGCTCTTGATTGATTATAAGCGTAATCCGAGTCGGAGAACCCTAATAAATCAGCAACAACCACTTAAACCACCTCATTGAAGGGCGGCTAAGAACTCGTTTCCAACGGAATTATCATCTTCTTGAGATGGTTGATAAGAAGTAAAAGTAGTATTGTATTGTTTAGCACTTTCTCTCATCTTTTGCTTTTGTTGTTCATCTCTAGCCTTTCTTTCCCAGTATGCGGAAATCTTTCTATCAAGTAGCCACATTTCAATTCTATCATTTAAGGCTAAGTCAAATACTGCTTTCATAACCATAATAGCCCCTATTGTTCCTAAACCAAATAGGAATGAATGCGCTAATGGCCCATATGGGAAAGTAGTTCCAAATGCTGCATAAGCAAATACATTTGAACCGCTTAAAACTCCGACAAATAAAATTGTCATAACTAATCTAGTATCTTGTCCTAATGCTGGCATTAAATCACCTCAAGAAAATTCAACGGAAACTGCTGCACCTGTTCCTGCACCAGTAGATATATCTAAGTATAATCCATTAGAAGCAATAACTCCATGCATATCAAATTCAACAGCAGGGGCATTAGGTTCAGTAATAACTCTCGCTAATTCTTTACCACTAGCCGCAGTATTATCAAACACTCTTATAGTAGTTGTCGCACCTGCACCCGTATTCATAACATGAATGCTAATTAATTTGCACCTTTCGGCTGAAACTACCGCACTACTAGTCAAAACTCCGCTACTTCTACAACTCGCCATGTCTATACTCTCCGTTCAATTGCACTACGAGGCTTCACCCTCTTAATACTATGGGATGATTACTCTTTTAAAGCAGACTTTTTGCTCTTTAGTAAAGGTTTCTTTGCTTTTGCTTTAGCGGGAAGTAATAATCTACACATTTCTTCGTGTGTAGTAATTTCTCCCAAACTCTTACAAAGACGCAAAACTAGTCTCGGCTCAATTTGCATCAAATCTTCTCTATCGGACTCACTAAATGTTACTTTAACATTAGTGTCGCCCAAATAACCTAAGCCTATTTCAGCAGGAACATCTAAAGAATGCCCTCTTTCAAGGACACTCTCTAGAATAACCATTCTTTTGACTTCTGTTCGTAGTAATTCAATTGTTGCCAATTAAATCACCTTAAAGATTACCAAATGCTCTAACTCTAATGGTTGTATCGGTAATGTCGCCAGTTGCTTCTGCATTTGTTCCATCCATATTAACCATTAAAAGGTGAAATCCACCTTCATAAGCCCCTGTTGCGGTGCATTCGGCTACTGCTGAAAAGGTCGCAGGTAAAGAATTACCCGTAATTACAACCGCACTAAGACTTGATAGCCCTAATGAAGTTGCAGTAATTACTTCTCCACCAGTAGTATAAGCAGTTACAAGGATTGACGCATCAACCATGTATTCATCGCCATTAACTCTAGGTTTAGTATAACCCTTATGGTCGGCTAATAATGTTACTGTATGTGCCACTATTAATCAACTCACAGAAGGTTTGTAATTTTGCCTTGACCCTTGAAGTAAGAACAACCAACTTCACCAATTGTTCGGTAAAGAGCCTTGTTTCCAAGTGTTCCAACACCGAATGGGTTTCCGTTTGAAATACCATCTTCAAAGTATTGGGTTGGCTTCATAACAGATAGCCACAAATGGTCTGTATCAAGGAAAAGCAAATCACTAATGCAATCACCGTTCTTTCCAGTAGAAGGCATAGCCGCAACTGGAATCAAAGGAATATCATAGTATGTTGATACTCTAAATCCTACTTCACTACCCTTTACGCCTCTTACTCCATTAACAGTAGGAACAATTTCCTTTCTATCCATAAAGCGTTCTTGGGCTTGTAATAGGTCAGAAAGAGTTTGTAGTGTATCATATCCAGTTAGAATAACCTTTGGTGAACCACCATTAACTCTCAAATCTCTAATCATAGCGTTTAGAACAGTTAAAGTCATTTGTCGTGCTTCTCCGCTTAAGTAACCTGCACCAAAACTCACTTGAGAGTCAAGGAATGAACCTGCATCACGGTTTGTTCCGTAAATGTGGCTAATTGCGGTTGCGTCAGCAGCAGCAGTAAGTGAATTACCACCATTAGCAGCCATTTCTGTCAATTCTTCAGTAGAAGTAATAACCTTGTAAAGAGAAGTATAACCTAAGTCAATTCTATTTGTAGGAGTAGCGTAAGCCGTCTTTGGGTCATAATCCTCTAAAGGCATAACAAGCATTTGATTTTGGACTTCAGCGTGATGCTTACCCATATCCTCTCTCATTTGCGCTCTAATATCTCCGATACCGTCGTCAATAGCAGCCATTTCCATAGATAGTTCACTAAAGTTAAATTGGTGAGCAATTACTTTAGGACTGGTAAATAGAACTGAATAGGTAGGTTGTAGAGGAACTAAACCATCGCTTCTATTATCTAAACGAGCATTTTCTGGAACACCACCGATATAATCGGCTCTTAGTGTTGCACCGCCCAAAAGAGCATCTGTGCCACCATCAATGTCTGTTGCATTGGCTAAACTCAAATCAAGTTTATTACCTGTTCCACCCGCAGGTCTGTCCGAAAGGACTCTCCAACCACTAGAAGTATAAGGTCGCTTTGCGATAATAGATAATGCATTACACTCTCTATTTAGCATAGACCAAACTTTCTGTCCGTAGATTTGATTGTATAAACCAGTTGTATTTGCGCCTTGTTGAACATGGCCGCCATGAATACCGCTAACTGTTCCTGCGGCTTTTAGTAAATCATTACTAAGTTGTCCTGTTGCGCCTGTTCCGTATGTCTGTGCTTCTAAATCTGCAATTGTATTAATGTAACTCATCTTAAAGACCTCCTGCCATTTTATGAATGTCCGACCAATTCATTTCGGCCAAATCATCCATGCTTGGGAGTTTGATAGCAGACTCTTCTTGAGCCTTAATAATTGAATCCTTCTCAGCCGTTAAAGACTTTCGCAATTGACTAAACTCTCGCTTCATGGAAGCAATTTCAGCCTGTGCGTCATATTGAGACTTTGCGAGAACAGTTTCTTTATGAGAAACTTCTGCTTCAAAGCGAGATTCAAAAGACTTTTGAAGATTGTCGTAAGCCAACTTTTCAAGTTGTTCTTGACGGAAAGCCTCGTAAGCCTTTTCAATGTTTCCAACAGACAAATCTAGGGTTTCTAGTTCTTTGTTGTCGAATGCCTTAACAACTGGTAAATCAGATGCTTTTGGCTTACCGTTGTCAATAACCACACGGTCTGCTGGTTCACCGATTTCTACACCTGCACCGTCAAGAGTAGATAAAAGGGCTTTTTGCTCATCATCTTCAAATGATTCCTTTTCCTCAAGGGGCATACCTTTCTCTTCATCGGGTAGCATGGCTTCAGTGTCCATGTATTCTTCTTTCTCTTCTTCCTTACGGAGAGTATTTACCTCTTCCATAAGTGCGTCTAGTTCTGCTAATGCTTTTTCAATCTTAGTCATGTTACTCATTCCTTTTGTTTTTGTTTTGTCTTGTTTTAGAATATCAAATCGTGCTTCTGGGTTTATTCCTTTTTCACAAATAGTTACTTCATGTAATTCTAATTTACTTATTTCATTGTATTGTCCTAATTCTTGGTGGTTTTTCTTTACTTTTTCTAAAGCCTGTCCTCCAATGCTAAAACTCCTCAATGAACCTTTTCTAATGCCTCTATTAATTTCTTTGGCTTTTTCTATATCGTCTCTTAACTTAATTACTACAAAGAATCCTACATCATCTACTTCGGTTTTCCATAGTTTTCCGCTTTTGTCTCTATATGATTTTACTACTTCCCCAACTTGAACATTAGAATGATTAGTCATTACATTTCTAAACTTTGGGTTCTCCATATATTTTTCTACTGCATTATTAAGTGCTTTAAGTGTGATTAAATCGTTTTGCTTATCAACTATCTCAATGCTCGCATATCCGCCAATCATTAATTCGTCGCTTTTTAGAATCCTGAACTCGGCAGTTCTGTTAGCCATTACTGCTGAACCCATTCTTCCTCAACCCTTAGTTAGTCCAACCACTATATAAAGAACACTCAATTTTCATTGGGTAGAGGTAATTCATTGTATTTATCCTCGTAGATATTCCATTTTCCTTCATCGCTTTTGGTATCAGCAGGTTCTTGTTTATAGCCTGTCCACGCCAACCACATTCTTTTGTTATCAACTTCAATAACTCTAATATGTAATTTAGTCTCAAACTTATTACCTTCTAAGAAATATTCATGGTAGCCGTCTTTTTGAACACCTAATCTTAATTTACCAGAATCAACAACCTTTCCTTGTTCTATATTTTTTGAAATTTCTGCTGGGTATTTACCTGCTGCTCCGAATAAATCAAACATCTCTTTTTGATTATCTAATTCAATTGTCCAAAACATAGTTTCTTTATCTAACTTTATAGCAAAAGTCAGGTTATTATCTTCTCTTGAATATAATTTGAATTGCCCTTCTTGAAGATTTTTAGGAGTCTTATACTCCTTTAATATCTCTTCTTCTTGCATTATTTTATCATCGTCGGCTTTAATTTTGTTATCTATTTCACTAATGCCATCTCTCAAAACAGACCATTCTTTAAGTTTAGCCCTGCTAGATTCTAAAACCTCTTCATATAAATCTGAAGATTTATCTTTCAAAAACTCATGTAATTCATGAACTGTTTTAGGCCCATTTTCTTTTAAGTATTGGAATATAGAAACAGTTAATTCACTTTGCTTAGATTTCATAATATCAATGGCTTGTTGTTTCCACATATCTAAGTTCATGGTAGCATTCTTAGACATTAAATTATTCTCTTCAAATCCATAGATGGTGAACCCATCCATGTCTGATTTAATAATAACATTAGTTTCACCATGAATATAGTCGGTAATAGTTATTCCCTTAGTCAAGGCTTCTTCAACATTATAGTTCAAAGATTTCTTAGTATCTTGAGACAATAATTCTAATGTAACTAATTTATCTGGGTATTCTACTTCAGGAATCTCAATAACCTTAGCGGAAAACAGACTATACCCTTCTCCTTTCTTTTTAACTTCATCAACTTTAACTCTAACAATATCGCCCACATCAACTGATACTTTTGTATTAAGTGCTTTACCTACTCCTAAATACATTTTTTTATTTATTTCAGTTAAGTTATCCATTTCATCAGTAATTGGCCCAACACCAACAGTATAAGAATAGAGATTACTTTTAGTCTTTTTCTTATCTAATACGATAACATCTAAGTCCACAAACTTCTTCCATTTAATCCACTTAGGATTCTTTTTTGTTCCTATGTAATAAGTAGAAGTAGCGTCTTTAATGACTACTCCCTCAGATGCGGGATTATCCATCATTTCTTTTGCATACTTGTCAATATCAGCAAGACTATCTGCTTGTCTAGTATCTTTCTTTGAAGGGAAAGCAATTGCTTCACAGGTCTTGGCCGAGTAATTATTGAATAGAATAGTCATTCTATTTTCTAATTCTTCATCGGATAGAGACTGAGATTCATGTCGTATAATGTCAAATACATGACAACGCAAAGTAGCCTCTTTGTATTTTCCTTTGAATACATGGGCTATTGTGTCGGCTCTATGTAAGGGTTCATCTCCGTCAAACAAAACTAATTCAGCATCAAAGATACAATCTCCATACTCTTTCTTTTTTAGTTCTTTTACTTGCGCCTCGCACTTATCAGTAATATCCTTTTCATTGTAAGAATATACAGAAACCTTTCCATCTAATTTATGTAATTGGATTCTCATTCCATCAAATTTTTCTTGAACATACCAATCGCCACTAAAGCCTTTTAGTTCTTTAATGTCATCAACTTCAAAAATTCTATACATGGGCTTATTAGGGATAATAAAATGAGAGATGGACTTTTCTTTTATTCCATCGTCGGCTTTCTCTATTCCTTCAATATCCTTCAAGTCATCCCATTCTTTTTCTTCATGCTGAGAAAAGAAAATTAACTCTAACATATCCATAGCAGCGTTTACCTTAGATTCAACCTTCTTTGAGTCTTTTCCATCCCCGTAATGCTCAATAATATAGAGAGGTATGTCCTCCGATTCTATGTCAAGACCCATAAGACCCTCCGTAATTGTGTCGGGTTGCATATCTTTAATCGCTAAAATCTTGTCAGATAGGGCTTTATTGTCATTCCTTAAAGCATAATGAACAAATTTGAGCATACTTTCAGGATTATCTAATAATTCTTCAAGAACATTACCTTTGAACATATCAGCGAAAGGGTCAGCAACTATCTCGGAAGAATACCTTAGAAGTTTAATGTTATTAAACAGTTCTTCTGCTTGCCTTGATGATGGGTCTTTGGTATCATTGTCATTTAAATCCTTTTCATCAATAAAATTATTTAATTCTTTTCCAGCAGCATCTAATTCATTATACGATTCAATAATGGTATCTACTGCTTTACGCCAACGACCACTATACTCTTTAGGGTCAGTTCTAGCAGATAAAAACGCTACTCTTGTTTTTTCAAACAAACGAAGTATTTCTAAAGAAGGTTGTTTATCCTTCTCAATAGACCCTAATTTAATAAAAATCACCCCAATTAATTATAAATTCGGGGGTTTTTAGTGTCGTCTAATTCATCACTAGTAAAATCTCGGTCAGGTTCGGACATATCCCTTCTATCTTCAGGATTACGGCTTGATGATTCGGGAGAAGTTTTTGTGCGTGAGGGAATCATGTTCAGTGCTTGAACCATAACATCTGTTTTAGCATTTAGTGTGTGAATTAATTTAGATAGTTTAGCCTTGCTAGACTCATCCATATCTTTTTTCATTTCTTGCCTCAAGGTATCAATAGCCCTTCTTGTTTCATCTAAAGAATCTAATACTGCCCTTCTATCCTCATTGTCTAGCATAGGGTTGGTATCATAATCGGACTCTAAAACCGCTTTAATAATCAAAGCAGCCTTTTTCATTTCTTCACCCGCATAAGCGTGTAAAGTGGTTGGGCCATCATTTGATTCAAACTTAGTTGTATCTTTTTCAGCCTTTGGTCGCTTTAGTTTAACTGCTTCTGATTCATCCCTCATAGGGCTTCTATTATTATCCATAATAGAATGATAAAGAATTTCTTTTGTGTCTCTAGCCTTTTCAATAGCCATACTAATTTTTCTTTCTTCTCTTGTTACTCTTTCGGGCATTTAAATCACTCCAAGTTATTCATCATTTTATGAATATCCGACCAATCCATAGAAGCCACATCAGTAGTTGGTAATGCACCTGTTCCACCAATAGAATTATCAATAGCAGGAGTTGGGCTATTACTAACTACTAAACCAGCCTTCATTAAAAGGCTGTCTTGAGAATAAATGGTTTGTTCTAATGCTTCAACTTTTGCAGTTAAAGCCTTAACTATTTCTAACATATCTTGATTAATTGTATTTTCTTTGCTCATGTAATTCACTTCCCTTTTCCTTTAGGATAAACTAAATCTCTTAACTGTCGGTAAAGAAGTTCATATTCCTTACGGAGTTTGGTAGCAGTAGCGACTATATCAATGTTCCTTTCATCCATTGACTTCATTTTCTTATTTAACTTCTTATCTGACTTAGTTAAATCTAATTCTCTAAGAACCTCAATTAATTCTCCTAATTTAGTAAAATCCTGTCCAAAAAATTCAGTTGGTTCTGCTGATTGTAAAGTCTTTTTAAGTTTCTTAACTCCTTTAGCATCTAAAGAACTAAGAATGTCCTTTTTAGACTTTTCTTTTTCTTCTTTAAGAATAAAGTCTTTTCCTTCTCCGTAAAAATCCCATGTCATTCTTCATCACCTGCTGGTTTTTCTCCTTGAATCATTTGATTTAATTGATTAACTACTTCTTGAAGTTCTTGTGATTGAACATCCATTTGTGCTGCTAAGGTATCTACTTTTCTCATAGTTTGAATATCAATAGTGGCTAATCCTTCTATCTCCATATCATCATCAAATAATGCTCCTGCAACTTCAGGATTATCCATAATATAAGCAGTTAAACCTTCACTGATTTTATCATCAGCAGTAGCAGAAATTATCGCTATGCCTCTTGCTTTAAACTGAATCTTAGAGCATATATTCATACCCTTTGTTAATAGTTTCTTTACTGCATCTATTGGGTCGTTTTCATTAAACATATTATTTATGGTTCTAAACTCTTTAAGAGGTTCTTTTACTCTATCAGCAGCCTCTAAATCAATGACAAATCTTTCTAATTTAGCCTTTTCTGTTTCAATATCTTTAAGGTATTCTTCCTTTGCTTCATCTAAATACTTTTTAGGGTTATCTTGGAGTTCTCTAATTTGAGCAGTTTTTTCTCTAATATCTTCAGGAGTTAAGTTTTTACCTTGAGATAATAATGTTCTTAGAGCCGAGTTTAGTTTATCTAGTTTCCTTTTCAAAACAGGATACCACTCCTCTTTTAGCCCTTCCATTTCTTCTATTCTTTCATCAATAGAAGTTTTGCTCAATCTAATTTTATTAAGTTGAGTGCTTAACTTAGATAACTTCTTAGTTATTCGCTTATACTCTCTTTCCGCTTTAGGACTTTTACCTTTTAATCGGTATTGAATACCCTGTAATTCTTTTTTGCGCTTAGGTCTATCTCTTAAATTGGCAGGTTCTCTTTTCCACCTTTGAACATGAAGTCTTTCTAATACTTTAGGGAAAGGAATTTTTTCTCCCTCACTACCTATAACATTAAACTCTAAACCAATAATAGCATTCAAATTATTTTCTAATTCACTTACATTAATGTCTTTTTTAGAATTATCAGAAGAAGCCGTTACTTTACCAGTGTCTTTATCTTTATTAAAGGTTTTACCCGAAAGTATTTTATCGCCTTTAATATCTGCTAAAATAGATGAATGTCTATTAGTTAAGTAATTAGGTTCTTTCTTCATTAACCTAACTAAGTCCAAGAGTTTCTCGGAGGATGCTTGAGTAGTTCCTAATGAATTATACCCCTTCATGGCACTTAATATAGTCAATTTATTATTATCTTTATTGACTCTAGCGGTTTCGGAAATCTTTCTTAGTCCTTCTAATTGACTAAATATAACAGACAATTCTTTATACGCATCTTTTTCTTTAGATTGGGTATTTACCATTTCTCCGTATGCTGCTGATTCTAGTCTTTCTCTAACTTCTTTATCAGTAGTTCTTTCTTTAGCACCTTCTTCTTCACTTTCAGCGTTAAAGGTTTCTGCTATTTCAGTTTGTTCATCAGCCTTTTTGATATACCTTCTGTATTGTATCATATTAGAAGGATTAAGGTTTTTAACCAATGACTTTTTAATTTCTGAAGGACTAGCCTTTTCATTAACTAAAGCCTTAGTTTCTTCATCTAGTTCAACTTTACTTAAAACATAAAGCAAGGACTTGTCCTTAGATAATTCAAAAATCATTTAATCACCTCAAAATGGAATATTTTCTTTCTTTCCTTTTCTCTTAGGAGGTAAAGAAACTACATCGGGAATATCCGATGAAGCAGGAGAAGGTTTAGGGCTGTTATCGGCAGGGAAACCCATAGTCATGTCTTTTGTTTTTCTTACTTCATTAGCATTAGAACTGCTATTCATAGCCTTAACTTGGGCTAATTCTTTAGTTAATCTTATTTGTTTTTGTCTTAAATCTTCTGTCATATAATCACCTATTATCTCTTACTTGAATTGCTCCAACTTCTATATCTCCTTGAGTTCCGATAAGTAGGTCAATTAATTGTTCTTCACTATAAGAACCAATTAAATCCATTACCTTATCCATTAAATCACTACGAGTAGCGTTTGCTAATTCTTGCCTTTCTGCTCTATCTTCTTCCATGTCCATGATAGTTCCTCTTTTACGACCCTTTGGTTTGTCATTAGGGTTTCCGCCAGCAATTCTAGTTTGAGGCTTTTTTCTCTCTTCTTTAATTATTGTTCTCCAATCCATATTAACCAACTCTTCTTTCTGTTCTTTTGTCATTGTTTTGATTTCCAGCATCAAGGGGCAAACCCGATAATCTCTTGTCTGGTGCTACATTCATAGAGGGCTTATTTCTAGTTGTCGCTGGATTTGCTTGAGGTTTGCTTCCCCCCGCTAAGGCTTGTTCTTGCATTTGTCCTAATTGAGAAGCGTCTATATTTGTTCCTGCATACGGGTCTTTTTCTGCTTGGCCTTCTTGTCCTTCTTTGGGTTGTTCACCTTCTTTGGGTTCAGGCTTAGTAAAGGTAAAATTACCATCTTCATCCATTTCTACTTCAAATCCTAAATTTTTAGTAGAAGCAGCGATATTAACTTCTATTTCTCTTTTACGAAGAATAGCGATTTCATCCTCTTCTTCGCTTGGTGGTAGTTTTAAATCCCAATCAGTAATACCAAATTGCTTAACTAAGAAAGGAAATACATAATTATTGTAAACAGTTTGTGCTTTTTGAACTGCTCTATTTGTTACGAGAATTTGCATACCTTCATTGTTTAATCCACCGCTTGTAGTATTATCAGCCATAAAGACTTTACTTACTCCATAGAATGCTGAGATTCTATCCCTCAAATCATCCTTTACAGAAACATAATCCATTTCTTTAAGTGAATCCATAAACTTAATCCATTCAACTGCACCTTTACCATTTTCGGCTTCAATGCCCATAACAGGAATAAAGTGAGGGTCGGCTTCCATCTTTTCTTTAACTGCTCTCCAAAAAGATTTCATTGAGTCCATATTGCGTGTTTGAACGGCTAGTAATCCTTTAGGCATTCTACTCTTAGTATAAGAAGAATTAACATAGTTCTCCATAGCAATAAGAGTCATTATGTTATTAAACAAAGTAATAACTGGAGACATACCATAAAGACGAGAAGGACTGTATTTACTGAAATGTAATACTTCTCCTTTCAAAAAGTATTGGTCTTGGCCATTCACTCTATTAACATAATGAACAGGGAATAAATTACTTTCACAGACTTCACACTTTTCATGCGGTTCGTTGTGGATAATATTACGATGATTAACACAAGTGAACCCTTTAGTTCCTCTTTGTCCTAATTCATCACTATAAATAAACATAGTTACAGGGTCGCCTCTATAAAGTTCTTTTACTCGGTGCATTCTAATTTTACCATTACCGTCAATAAAGTATTCTTTTACTAAAACAATATAAGCATCATCCATAATGTTTAAATCATCTTCTAGTTCCTGCAATACATCAATAAATAGTTGTTCTGCTTTATTAACATAGCCTTCAATAAACTTTTCAGCATATTCTAACTGCTTAACATCAGGAACTTGTAAATCTGTGCTTTTACAACGAGAACATTCTTGAACAGGTCTTTTATGTTCTTTTGCACAAGCATTACAACGGGCTTCATATGCTTTTTCCCAAACATACCCTCGCCTAAACACTTCTTGTTTTAATTGAGTAATACAAGTTCTTGCAATAACTGATTGATTAACTATGTTATAGATAATCGGGCCATTCATCATGTGAGAAGTTTCTCTCTCTTGAATACCCATATTAAATACGGTTCTATCCGCAGGTTTAGGGGTTTGTCTCCTAAATAAGTTAGTAAGACTAAATCTTCTTTTTTCATCAGCCATGTTCACACCCCTAGTTGAAAGCAGGTTCGGTATTCCATATCAAGCCTTCGCTTCCCGAATCATCTTTTTGTGGCATCTTCAATGTCATAGCGTTCATTACTTGAACGAAGCATTTCTTCTAAAATACCCTTTAAACAATTTTTTCTTCTATCAGGATGCTCAAATCCTCGTCGTAAATAATAAATAACCATTTTTTTATTGATTGAAGTTAAGTTAGTAAATCGAACATACTTCTCTCTATCTCTAGGTAATTCATCAGCAAGAATACCATTTTTTAATTTAGTCCAACTCATGCTTTTACTCACTATCATAAAACCACAACCTACCATCACTTGTTCCATCCATTCTTACGGGTTGTCCTGCTTTAATCCAACAAGGTTCACAATAGCCAAAGGGATAACTTATCGCTCCGTAATAACATTTTCCGCAGTATTCCATACAATTACCTATTCTTTTAGTTGTTGCTCTAATGCAGTAATTTCTTTTTCAATATCTCTTCTTTGTCTTTGAGAAAGGTTTTCATCAGCATTCTCTAATTCGGCTTTCTTTCTTCTAATTGCACTTTCTAAAGAGGTAGGGTCAGCACTGGTTTTTAGTTTTCTATCTTTACTAGTTCTTAAAACGGCCTCTATTGGAACTTTATCAATATCAGTCCTGTTAATTTCACCCATATCTAATGCTTCATTAAGGGCTCTCCAAGTTGGATATTTCCCATTAGCGAATAGTAATGAACCGTCAGGAAATAGGTAATCAAGATTTTTTAATCTTTTTTCTCTATCTTGCTTAGATTCACCAGTCCGTTTCTGCATTAAAGAGTCTGCGAACATACTATAATCAGGTCTATTTTTTGACTTATACTGCCCTCTCTTAGTATATGGGCCAGTTACCTTAATAGGTTTATATTTTAGTATATCTTTCCACATAATATCACCTGCTAGATTTATTCCCATGACACTTCCACTTTTTACGGCTTAAGTTATTAGGGCTGTTTGGGTTGCTTCTCCAATTGCCTTTGATTTTATTTGACCTTGCACAGTAAGCATCTCCTTTAGAAGTGTTTGGTCGGATTCTATCTCCGCCATCTTTAGCCTTTCCCGCTTGCCCATAGGATATAGTCTTATTGCCTACTTTCTTAGAGAACCTTTTTCCTTGAGCCGTTTTCTTTTTAGTAACCTTTTCCCAATTCTTTTCATCGGGGTAATCTTCATCACCTTCTTTGGCTGGCTTTTCTCCACGCTCTCTCTTAGCATGAATATTAGCCCAAAGACCTTCTTTTTTAATAATATCAAACCACATGACTACCACCAATTTGTTCTAATGAATCCATAGTGGACATTTTACAGTTGCCTTGTAATTTAGCAATATCAGTTAGATAAATGCCTTCTTTAAGCCAATCATAACCCACATGGTCTTTATGATTCTCCCATTTCATTAACTTAAAAATCTCATCACATCTAGGTTTATACCATTCCGCTTTCTTATAGGACTTCTTCATACGAATTAACTCTAATAATAGTTTAGCATTACCTTTCTTTAATCTAAAGTGAGGCAAACACTTGGTTAAGAGATTAGTTACATCATCTTGGGAATAAAAGTTTAAACGCTGAATAAGTCTAGTTTGTTGTGGTGATTTTTGGTCTAGGTGCATTCTACCATAACCAATTGATTTATGCATTTCTTCCATAAATGCTTTACCTCTTGACCCAGTAGCAATTAAACCCACTCTAGGATTCATATTACGGTCTAAGGTAATATATCCATCGGAGTCAATAAAAGCAGCAGTATAAGCCCAAATGTTTTTCTTAATCATAGAAGGCATTTTATAATATTCTCCCTCACAAGAAGTAATATCTAACTTTTTAATCGCCTTAGAAATAGTATTTGGACTACTTATTTTAAATAAAGGAGAAGGCATTCTTTCATGTATGGCTTTAGCGGTAATTCCTGGATTTTCACACACTGTTTTCAAAATAAAATCATTTTGTCTTTCTTTCTTAGTCTTAGTAATGGATTGGTCTGTTATTTTAGCAATAGCATTTCTAAAGTCTTTCTTTGCTAATCTCATTTCCTTAGCCAAATTACTATACTCATCACCGTAAGCCATTCCATTTTGCTTTAATTCTGCTTCCCAATACTTACATAGAGAATCAACTGTTTCTCTTCTAAGTTCGGAACTCTTCATCTTATTGAGTTTGGAAAGGTCTTTTTCATTATATCTCATTTTAGATAAAGGAAGAGTGTAATCGCTTAACCATGTAATAGACTTAATGCACTTTTGTAAATGGTCTGCATAAGCATCAATCATAGTATCAATGGCTTTAGCCATCTTTATTCTTTGTTCACCTTTTAATGCTCTTCTAGATTTTCTCATCTTTCTAATCAAGTCAGGAATATTATGTTCTTGAACAATATATTGGTCGGGAAAAGAGTTAAGTTGTTTTCTAGCATCACTAGCATTGATACTTAAAGTAGTAGAAAGTTTAGTAATCTCTTCATGTTCCGACATAACATAATTATTGTTAAAGAAGCCCTTTAGTTCTGTATCTAATTGCTGCTCAATACTATCCTTTGTTTCGGCTTCTTCTTCATCTAATTCCGCCAATCGGTTCATTTGTTGAGCCGCCTGTCTATATTTATCCGCTTGTTCTGTCATATAAACACCTCAAAAATTCAATCCTATGGCGGTTCTCTTTGGAGTTCCCTTGCTCGGTGGGGCATCGTCAAACAAGCCTAAATCATCGAGCAGTATGAAGTTATCGTTAGCCGTATATGTGGCTGCATTTGCTAAAGCAAGACTCATAACCATATCGTCGTGCGCCCCAATTCCCTCAAACTTCCCTCGTTCAGTTATAGCAAACATGGACAATTCTTCAATTAATATAGAAGAAACTTTTCTACTCTCTTCATTCCCATAAGGAAAGTTAATCTTCCCATTCTCAAGAGTCATTTGCAAATTAAGAATAATCTCTTGTTTCTTTCTTCTAGTAGTATTAAAGTCGTGAACATTTAAATCAGCAACTTGACGAAGTTCTTGAGTAAAAGATTTAGCAAAGGTGTTTGTTTCAAACAGAATAACTTCAGGTCTAAAGACTTGCCCAATTAATTTAACTTTTTGGATATTTTCTCTAAATTGAACATTCTTTGCTCGGTCAATATAAATAATAGATTTGTTTTCATCAGCATCCATTTCTATTACAGTAATTACATTGTAGTCTCCATCAGTAGAGATAGCAGGGTCTACTCCAACAAAATACTTATATCCTTCTCTTCTTAGAGGCTTCAATACTAAATCCTTATTCTTAGCATTATCCAAATATTCTGGATTAAAGAGAGAAGTTCCAGTAGAAATAGGAACACACATATATTCCCTTGTAAACATTAATGAACCTACTTCTGCTTTTCTAGCCATTAGTGCTTCATAATTCCATCTTGCTGGCCATAGGGGTTCATTGAGAGCATTGAGACATGGATAAGTATTAACCGTGTATGCAGGGTTTTCGGCTAATTGCTGGTATATATCAGTATAACTGAAAGGAGTTCCAATAACTCTCAATGAAGCGGTGTGGTGAAGCGTTGGTATCATGTCTCCATAAAACCAATCAGTAACCTTTTGAATACCAGTCATACTAAACTCTTTCAAAGGGTCGTCAATAATAATTTCTTGAGGGTGAAGTCCTCTAATCTGTGAACCAACGGAACGCTCTAGTATTTGATTTCCATTAGTAAGAGTAATGTTTCCAATAGCCCAACCTCTAGCGGGTTTATATTTTTTAAGCATAGGATGAGT
>PDMW01022108.1_pt1 | contig 16952 bp, 9 predicted proteins | sample 1515511 | NCBI WGS metagenome assembly PDMW01 (sample SAMN07343023, study PRJNA328102) | Marine metagenome, whole genome shotgun sequencing project. | biome: marine; feature: bay; material: water; isolation source: viruses from water sample < 0.22 micron filtered, nuclease treated, low... ... | reverse complement strand
GGATTACGAGAAAATTGAGCTCTTTCTAATAATTCTTCTAGTACTAATAACGCACTACTATCTTTACCATTCTTCTTCCAACCTTCACGTAGTTCTGCTTCTATTGCTCTTATCTCATTACTAGATTCTATACGAGCAACTTGCCTACTCATATCGTATGCTTTGGTTCTAAACACATCAAAAGCATCTCTGTTAAACCCTTCAAAGCCTCTGCCGTCTTCACCACCTCTTTTTTGCATGGATCTTGCAAATGATGTCTCAGGCAAACCTGCTATAAACAACTCCATTAATTCTTGTTTAGTTGAGGTGTAGGCATCTTTCTGCTGTTGTGTAGGGCTAGAGGGTTGTTGTTTTTCTACGATACTCATTATTTCTTTGATTAACCCACCTGAAGGAGAATCAGAGCTAAATTTTACATCACTCATTTTTTCATATTGCTCGATACTGTCAGGTACAACTCTTGCATCGTTATTTAATTCTGCGGCACGCCTGTTCCAAGCACTTACATCTTCAAAAGCCTCATATACTTGTTCTGTAGTATTAGTTGCAGGGTTTGTTGCAACGTATGACAACCACTTATCACCTCTACGAGCTAAAGGAAAATAAGGCTCTATATTCTTTTTATCAAACATTATCTTAAAAGCAGTCTTCTTCATTTTTGCTGCTTCTGTTTTATTATCTATTGATTGGTCAATCTTAGCACCCACAATACGTTTTAAATCTGCATATATACTGCTATATACGTCTCGCATTTCTGCGTATACCTCAAGCATAGCATCTCTATCTTTTTTATTTTTGGGAAGCATAGCTCTTAACTTGTCATATTCTTTTTGCTTATCTTTGTCTTTGTTATAATCTGTTCTATTCTTAGTTGGATCTACGCCTTCTCTTGTGCTTACAGCTACAAGTTCATTAAGTGTATCCACTTGTGTAGGATTTTTCTTTATCCACGCATCAAATACATTCAATGTGCCATCTATACGTTCATCCATCTTGTTAGTTTTACCGACTTGCGTTTCAATAGCTTTACGTAGTTTAGTTGCGGCTGGACCTAAACCTGGGAATTTTTGAGATATGTCATCTATTGCTTGCAAAGGTAAACCAAACAAACCAAACGTTTTTATCTTCTTAGCAAGTTCCTGATTACCTACCATCTCTGCTATTCTATTAACAAATCCTGCTTTTGCATCTGCAGAGTTATCCACACTGTTAGCTCTGTTTGATAAGAATGTAGCCAAGTCTTCTACTTGCCCTATCATAGAAGATGCTGTCAAGTCACCCGTGCTTCTAGTCCCTGGGGTTGGTGCTAATAAACCATCTACTAACAAGTCTACCTGTGTTAAGGCAGAGCCCTCTGGGGCCCGTGACGGCAAGCGAAATGTCTTACGTAAAAAGTTACCAATAGCATTTACAAACTTCTCTAATGCACTAAGTGGTTGTCCTTTAGGGTTTATACCTGCTAGCTTTTCTCTAAATCTAGGGTTACTCATGGCTTCAGCTACAAAATCTTTAACAGATTCGGCTCCATATGTCGTGTCTAACATGTCTTTAGTATCGTTAAATAATGCAGTTATTTGTTTGGTAAGTGGATGTGACTTTTTATCTAATGTTTTTTGTGTAATAGCATGTGTAGCCTCATGCAATATAGTATGTATATTGATACCAGTGTCACTGTCTAATGTTATTGTATCGTCTTTAATACTATATATACCTGATGCCTCTCTACTTGCGGCATCAATCAATGTCTTTTTTGTTTTTAGTTTTGTATTACCTAAACTACCTTCTAAAGCTGCGGCTATCTTTACAACAAAAGGACTATTTGTAGTATTCTGTATTGCACGTAGAGTATTTTTTAAATCACCTTTCTTTATTTGTTCTCTTACAACAGGACTGATAGGATCGTCTAAACCTTGTATGGTAGCGTGTTTTGTTAGTAACTCTTGCTCTGCTTTTGCAATTTGCACATCAGCCGCAGATGCCTCGAGTGCATCAAAATCAAGTGTAGGTCTTTTTTCTATAAGTTCTATATATTCAGATTCTGATATATTAGCTGTGCTCAACCTACCTTCTCTTGCTAATTTGTTTATCTCTCTAGTAGACATTTTCATAAACCCCGATAAAGATGGAGTTATGTTTTTAAGTTTTAATTTCTCTATTTTTTTCTTAACTTTTGCCTGTTTGTTTCTTAAATTTTGCTTAAAAGCCGCATCAGGATTATTAACCATGTCAGATAATTTAGTTCTTACAAAATCCTTTGCTTCATCTTCTACCTTTTCAGCCTCTTTTTCTGCCTTCTTTTGAGATATTTTTCTCTGATAGTCTATATAATCTGCTTTTGTTAAAGTTCTCTTCTTTGTACCTTCTCCATAAAGTTCTGTTAATACTTCGTCTAACTTCCCTTTTTTCTTTAACTCAGCATTTAATGATTTAACCCTTCTAGTAAGCCTGTTTTCTGCCCGTGTTTCTTCTGTCTTTTCTTCTCTCTTTGTATCTATATAATCTTGCACAAGAGTTTTTGTTTTAGTGTCCATATTCTTATTCATCCACCTAATAAGATTGGCACCTGTTTTCCCATCTATACCTTCAAAGAATTGTTTTTCTGCAGACATCGCACCTTTTTGTTGTGCAACACTTTCAGATGGAAATACGGTCTCGTACCCAGCCACAATAAAAGCATCTAACGGACGCTCAAACTTGCTAAGAAACTTCTTAGCTGACCTATTTGCTGTAACTTCAGCAGATTCCCCACCCTTTTGTGCAGGCACTGTAGATAACAATAACTTTTTAACTTTAGTCTTATCCTCAACACTCATAGGATCTTTTCTATCAGGCACTATCTCTTTATATTTCTCGCCAAGATTCTTAGTCATGGTGCTCCATTTTTTATCGCCTGCAGTCTTTTTATTTAAACTTGCTATCTCCTCGTCTATACGTTTTTGTGACTGCTCTTGAGTAATCTTTGGTGTGGCTTGCTCTACAGTTTTAAGGGCAGGTTTCTTAGCTGCGATCTTAGCATCAAACTGCTCTGCTTCTCTTTGTATTTCAACACCACGTGCATCTGCTTCTTCTTGTTTTTGTTGTTTTGCAGCATTGCTAATCTCTTGTCTAAACTTAGTCTTTGTAAGCCCAAGCCCTGTGCCCAACTTGTCAAAGTTCTCTTCAAATATTTGTTTCTGTGATTTTTTACTTTGTAATCCTTTACGTACCACATCTTCTACACCTGGTAACACGTCTGTCTGTGTATCTGTATCCACCGCTTCCCGCGCGTCAACGTCGGCCTTCACGGAAGCACTGAGCCTTTCTTCTCTTTGTTCTCTTGCTAAAGGATCTACTACTTCTCTTTGGTAAACAACTCTTTCGTCTTCAGTAAGGTCATTAAATTGCACACCTTTACTAACTTTATCTTCTGCAGATTTTAGTATACCTGCCTCTGAGTCAATATATTCTATTGCTTCTTCTTGAGGCATACTCTGTATTTTTTTCTGTCTTTCTCTCTCGGCTTTAAATCCAGCTTTAAATTCATCTGCTGCTTCATCATCTACATTTTGCCGTATTTCTTTTTCTATTCTAATTGCTTCTTTGTTAGCACCAAGAGCAGTTGTGCTAGCAGCTTCTCTACCTCTCATAACAAAGTTTGGCTCGGGATCTGTCTCTGTAGTTGTTGTATCAACTTCTTTTATAGGTTCAGGCTTGGCTTCAGTTTCTTCTACAGGTGCAAAAGGATCAGCCGCAGAGTCAGGAACTTTAGACTCAACTACTTCTTCCATTTGCAGAGGACCTTGTACTTCTTTTTCACCTTCAGGGAGAGGTCCTATTAATGTGCTAGGTGCTGTAGAATCTACAGGTTCTTCTGCAGGGGGTGTATCACCTCTGCCACCTCTGCCTCTAGGAGTGACAAGCTCCATAACTGTTTGTACGAATCCACCAACTCCTGCACCTATAGCAAACTGTTCTCCAGCGCCTTGAAATGCACCTCGTTCTGGGTTATATACGCCCTTCTCAATTAAGTTTTGACCTACGCCTGCAACAAATTCCTGTGCACCTTCAAGACCAGCTTCTTGAGCAATACGTTTAGCTGACGCAACAATGCCATCTGCGGCTTGACCACCAACAGCTTTTCTAAATTTGTTTAATATACTAATAGGAGATATAAGCTCGGTAGCACCTACACCTGCACCAAGAAGTGATGCAATGCCTCGTTCATCTTCTGTAGCTTGTCCTTCACGTGCACGTTCACTAGCCTCACCAGCACCAGCACCTACAGCTAAGCCACCTGCAAGAGGTAAACCAACTCCAGGAATAGCCGCAGCACCTAATATACCAAGAAACGATCCTACACCTTCACCTAGTTTACGACCAACTAAATCTTCTGAACCTTCATCAGCAGAAAAAAATTCTTGTACAGGATCAGCTATACCTTGAATAGTATCACGTAAGCTAGATTCTGTTTCTTCTGCAAATGGTGTAATGGCACCAAGAGCAGCACTTTCAAGCAACCCAGCAGCACCTCCACCTAAACCTTTAAGAAACTCTTCTACTTGGTCAGGTGTTATACTATCAAGAAACCCACCATCATCTTCTTTAGGCTCTTCAGGCACAGCATTAATACGTGCCATTTCAGCTTGATAATCTTCTTCAATCTTAGCTCTTTCTTCTTGCGCTATCTGATCTTGCACTGCAGCAATTAGGGCTTGTTCTGATGCGCCTTCTGGACCGTCAACTTCGTAAATAGATCCATCAGGGCCAGTTATTTCATATGTAGCCATATTAAACCCCTATGATTTCTTTTTTACTGTAAACCCACTAGTATCTATACCACCTGTTGTTGCTGTTGTTAATTTTTGTAAATTAACTTCATACTGTCTACGTTTTGCTGCATAACTATCTGTAAACTTTTTAATGTTAGCAGCAAGTTCTTCTCTTATTTTTCTTCTTTTTGCTTCGGCTTCTTTTGAATTACCAAAAATAACTTTAAGTTCGTTAGCAGCATTAGCTTGAAGACTTTTTACTCGTTTTGTCTCTTCCGCTTCATACAATCTTATCATATCGCTATTACTTTTTATTGTATTCCCTTGAGCTAAAATTTTATTTGTTTGTTCTTTTAGTTTATTAGCATCTTTTTGTATTTCATTTTTTACTTTTGAGTCAGATATATCTTGTATAAGTTTATCAGCCTCTAAAGCTCTAGTTTGTTCATTGGCTGTCAATGATGTGCCTGATGCAACACCTTGTTTTTTATCCGCCTGTGAGCCCTCAAATGCTTTTTGTTTTATACTTTGGCTTTTGTTAGCCTCATCCATAAACAATTTGTTTATTGCATCAAACTCAGAACGCCTTAGATTTTCTTGGTTTCTTTCAGCATTTATACCTGCAAGACCTGATGTTCTAAAAGCTTCACCTGCTGTGGCACCTTTGGCACCTAATAATGTTTGCATAAGTCTATCATTAGATAACTTGTCAGGGTTCATCATATTGTCACGCATATCTGTACGTTCTTTTAACAGTTTTTCGATCATAGCCTGTTCTGCTGGAGTACGTGCTGCAAAGTCTACAGCTTTTTGCGGATCAGATTTAAGCAAGTCGGATATACCACCTTTTACTTCTTTATTAAAGGCACCATCTGCAGCGAATTTACTTGCATCAAACGTTGGTGCTGCAGCAGCGGCATCAGTTATACCACCACTCTTGTCTTTTGCAAAATCATCTACGCCTACACCTGGAACTACAGGTTTTTTATCTAATCCAGCTATCCCACTTAATTGTCCCTGTTGCATCCTTGTCTGATCTGGTATGAGCTTTTCGTCTATGCCTGTTGTTTTTGGAGCAAATTGAGGTTTATCAGTATTAGCTAAATTTTCTAAATATTCTTTTCTTTTTTCTGCTTTTTCTCTTTGATCTAATATATCTTGATAACTATCTTCGTCCCCAAAAAGATATTCACGTATTTGCGAAAACTGTCCAGGGGCATCGATAACTGCTTGATCAGCGGCAGCTTTTAATATTTTCTTTCTTTCTTTTGGTCCAAGAAAAGCATCTAAATCTCTTGATAACTCACTATCTTTCGCACTTGTGCCCGCTGCTATGGACTCTATTAATGCGTTTTGTGTGTCTTTAGGCAGACTATCAAAATCTTTACGGCTAATATTTATTTTTCTTAGTAAATCATTAGTAACTTCACCCCCAGTTTCAAAACCAACTATACCACCTTCTGCTAGCTTCAACATATTAGAAGCGTTTTGTCCAGCTACACCACTACCACTAGCGGCTACCTCGTTTATGTTTGACTGTGCTTGATTTTGTTTATTTTTTAATACACCGCTAACATTTTTTAACATATCATTTTTAGTTTGACCTGTAAGCTCGGCTTCATACTGCTGTGCAATAGTACTAGGTTTACTCTCCATCTTTAACTGCATATCACGGGCGTATGCGGCTTTTTCAGACTTCATCTTTTGCATAGCAAGTAAATCAACTAGTTCTTGGCTCTGCATATACCTCTTTTGTAACGCTGCAGGATTTTCTTTGTAAGCGTCTACCCTATTTTGTACGTCTGAACCTAAATTTGTGCCTATCATTATATCCTCCTATGTGCCTGCATCTACTTGCGCTGGGGTGCTAATGCCTTCAATTCCGTCCAGCACTGGATTAGCACCTACGTTTACCGCAGGTGCAGGAGTTGTATCACCACCAAATATACTCTTATAAAGGTTCTGCAACCCTCCTGCTGTATTCATTGCTGAAGTTAACCCGCTAGGTTGTTGGTATGTGTACGATTGTGCTGCAAGAGGTAAGCCCTGCAATAATGATTGCATGTATTGTACTTGTTTATATGGAAAATCTCTTTCTTCTTCAAACTGTGCTCTGTCAGCTGCAAGTCCTTCAGATTCAATACCACGTTGAGCTGCACCTAAATCTGCCTGTTTAATTAATGTACCTAAACCATACTGATTAGTCATATCCTGTGCAGCTTTTTGCAAGTTCTGTTCTGTATTAAACTGTTGCATAGCTTTGTCATACGCATTTGCATAACCTGTACCTGTAATATTAGCCACTCTATCTAATAAAGCACGATTACCTTCAGCTTCCATAACACCTTGTCTTGAGCCCCCAAACGCACCTGCTTTAGTTAACCTGCCTGCGTCTGCAACTCTTTGTATCTCTGCTTGTCTTCTAGCCGCAGCTATCTGTGGATCTAATGCGCTTTGTAAAAAAGGATTCATAAACTGCTGAGCAGTGCCCTCTTGAGTAAAACTTGTTGGTGTAAATGCGCCCATCTGCTCTGTAGGTAAAGTTAACCCTGCTAGTCCGCTAAAGGCTTGTGATTGCAAATCAGACTGACCAGCTGTGAGAGGTCCTTGATATGCTTGATATGGCATACTTCCAAGTGCCTGACCTCTACCAAGCATTTCTGTAACATAAGGACCAACATAATTAGAAAGAGCTGATTCTGTGCCTATCTGTTTGCCTGTAGTATCCCCAGCGTTAGTTGTACTTAACGGTTGTTCTGCCATAATTAAGCCCTCATTGTTGTATTAAGCATTTTGTCAGGGTTTATAGCAGGAGCTTGTTTTGTTGTACCCGTCCTAGCTTTTCTTACCCTATCCATCATTGCATATAAATTTTTTGCACCTGCGTCAGAGTTACCATTACCCATACCACTGACTACATCTGCAGGTACGACAAACTCACCACCACTTAATGCTGCTGGATCTTTTCCATCTATACTTGCAGGTATTTTGTCTGCCATACCATCTGTAGCACTTCTAAGATACCTAGGAGGTGCCAACCCTGCTATACCACCTGCAGCCATGTTTTGAGGAGTAGGAGTAGCAACAGGTATTGTCTGTCTTGCAGGATTAGCTAAATTAGCTGACTTTAATGCAGCTGCTGCACCGCTTGTATCTCCACCACCATAGTCTACGTCTGTAAAATATCTTTGCCCACTGCTTCCAGGTCTACGACTAGGATCGAATGACCCAGGAACTTGTTGTCGTGAGGCTGTATATGTAGGTATTTTTCCTTGGTATCCAGTCATTTGTGGGCTTCCACCACCAAATATACCTGTTAATATATTATTGTCGCCTAAAAGACCTGCAGAGCCTAAAGCACTACCCAAACCACCTATACCTGCGGCTATTTTTTGCCCACTAAGATTACCCTGACTATCTTCAAAAATAGAACCTATGTTATCAAGAAAGCCGTCATCACCTGTGTTGGTTAAGTAGTTGTACGCAGTGTCACCAGCACCTAGTATTGTATCCCAAAAGTCAGCCATTAGCTATCTCCTATAAGCTTTAATAATGTATCATTAATTTTTGTAACTTGTCCACCTTTTCTATAAGGCGTTTTATAAAACGATTGCTGCCCTGCATCTCTAAATATACTTTGAAAATCGTAAGGTGTGCCTATTTGAGCAACAGGTGATTGTTTTACATCAACTGCTTGTGGTTGCAAGGCAGCGTACAACTGCTGTACATTTTGTTCTCTTTGTTGTCTCTGAGCTTGCATAGCACGTCTTTGTTTCTCTTCTTCTGCTTGTTGTGTAAGCAGTGTTTCTATTTGTGACTGCGAATCTGCTACTTGTTGGGCAACGTCGGCTTTTGTATCAGCTATTGTGCCAAATATACCTGTGGGAGCAAACTTGGAATCTTGTGCAAACTGTACATCTTGTCCTTGCAAGGCATTTTGCAGTATTGCTTGGTCAGCTGCGTCTACCTTGCCGTCACCTGTAACATCATATTGTAGCATTTCAGGAGTTAACTCAAATGTAGACGGGTCAGCCAGTGCTTCTTGTTGTGCTATCAAATCAGTAATAAAGTCAACATCTACATCAGTCACCTCACCTGCAGGTTTACCAATTATGTCGGCTATCTGCGTAATCTCATCTGTGATGCCAGTTTCTACATCAGCTATTTGTTCTGTAATGTCAGTCTTTACACCAGTAATTTGTTCAAGTAAGTCTGATTCTACATCAGTTATTTTTTGACCTAGCTTAGTTTCTATACCTGTTATTTGGCTAGTTAGATCTGTTACACTAACACCAAGTTGTTCACTAAGTGTTTGTATGGCTTCATCTTGAGTTGCACCTGCGTCCACAAGTTGTTGTATTTGTTGTGTTAGCGATGCTTCTGTCTTAGTAAGTTGATCCTGTACATCAGATACTTGATCGCCTACATCAAATATTTGTTCCTGCAACCCAGCTTCTACAGTGCTTATCTGATTAGTAAGCTCTTCAACACTGATATTAAGTTGGTCACTAAGTGCTTTTATAGCTTCATCTTGCGTAGCACCAGCAGCTTTTAACTCTTCTAATTGTTTAAATATACCCGTAGCAGGTGTATCTTCTGTAGACGGAGCACCTATGTTATATTTAAGCACGTTGTATTGTGCACCACGCAGGGCTCTGTTTATTTTGCCTTCTAGCTCGGACTCATTATATTGCCCTACTAGCTTATCTACGTCTTCTGGTCGGACATCAGGCAGTCCAGCAGCTCTAAATTGTGCTAAAACCTCTTCTCTATCTACAAAAAACGGATCGGCAGCTTCAGCTATTTCTTTTTCTGTGTCAGTCTGTAGACCTTGTTTTACAAAACTATCTATAAATTCAGCGGGTAGTTGATTAGTATCAAATCCTAAAGATTGTAAATACGCAACAGCTTCATCTCTTGTGGTAAGACGTTCTTGTGCGTATTGTTGTATGGCTTCTTGTTGTTTTGACTCTTCAATTTGTTTTACAAACTGATTAACTTCGGCATCTGTAGGATCATATCCTTGATCTGTAAGATATTTTTTAGCTTCTTCTTTTGTTACAGCTTGAGGATCAAATATCTTCTGCTGTTCTGCTATAAACTCTGCTTCAGGTTTTTGACCTGTTAACTCTGCTATCTGCTCATCTGTAAGTGTTATACCTTCAGATTCGGCTAGACTTAATATTTCTTGTTTATCTACAACACCTGCATCAATATAGGTCTCAAACTCAGATGCAAAGTCTGTATCAGATGTTTTACCTATAAACTGATCTTGTTCTCCTTTTTTAGGTATATATACCCCTTCTACGTTTTTAAACGCATCTATTACATCACCACTGCTTGTGTAGTCACTTGGGCTCATTATGTTAAGTAAGTTAGTTTTTACTATATTATTGTTAGCTAGCCCTAAGTTGTTTAACTGTGTTTCTGCGGCTGTTAGACCTTCAGGTGTACCATCATAGCCTTTTAGTACTTTATCAACTTCATAGTTAGTGTTTGACACTACGTTAGATACAAAATTACCTGTTTGATTAAACGCACCTTTACCTGCTAATAACGTAGATGACGTACCACCACCTGCTAATACGCCAAGTATGGTATTAGTAGTAAGATTACCAGCTATATCTCTGTCAGGATCTAGACCGTATACAGATAACTCTACCATACCTTGTCCAGCAAACTCTTCAACACCCTCTGTACCAGACTCTTTAACTACATTTTTACCAAAAGCATTAAATGCCTCTGCTACGGACCCACCTTTTTTGTTGCCAAACATAGCTTTTTCAAACTCGGCACCACCAATTTTATTTAAAGTAAAATTAGCCATAACTGCGGTTGTGCCTGCTCTTATAGCAACGTCTTTAGCAAAAGCAGAAGCTTCTTCTTCTGACATACCTGCTTTTAAACCTGTTGCATACGCATCATCAAAGGCTCCGTTTGCCGTACCTCCAAAAGCTTCTACAGCGTCAAGAGTTAAAGCTGTGCTATAACCAACTTTTGTTGCTAACTTCTTAGCGTATGCTTCACCTGCTTCTAATGCTAAATTTTTAGCAACGTTTCCTACTCCGCCACTAACGACTAATATAGGTATTTCTTGTAATATTTCTTTACCTATAAACTCAGATAAGAAAACTGTAGGACTGTCGGCTAAAGAACCAAATATGGCTTTTGTTGTGTCTATAAACCCTGTAGCACCTTCTATTCTGTCATCTATAGATTTCTTTGCTGCTTTCCACTCATCAGTTTTCATATCTCCGCCAAGAGCTATCATTTCTCTAGCAGATTTACCAAGAGGGGTGGATGCAGGATTTACTCCTGCTAATAATACTAATGCGTTTGTTGCTTGTAATAATTCTCCACCTGCTTCTGCAGCTATACCACTTAAATTCTTAAAAGCATCGCTATTAACTATGTCTTTACCTGTATCCGTCTCGGCGACATATTTGTATATATTTTTTACTAACTCGTAATGGTCAACTAAATCACCTTTTACAGCACTAATTACCTCGTTTAATACTGATCCACCTTTAGAATCAAGGCTATTTACGTGTTTAGCCCAAGCAGCAGGGTCTTCTACTCTTAATTCCTCAAGAGTTTTGCTGGGGTATATAGTTATACGTACTGACGGAGAACCATCTGGATTTATGTCTAAATACTCTCCTGTCGCTGAGTTTATTAAAGCAGTTGCTCCAGGTTGTGTGGGATGAGGTACTACTCTTGTTAAAATATTACGAGTAGAATCCCATTTTCCATAACTTAACCCACTAATATCATCCCAGTTTACTAACCCATTTTTATCAACGTGAATCCGTGCTTTATTACTAGCTATATCTTCGTCAGTTACGCCCTCTGCTTTTGCAACTACTTCGCCTGAATCTACTTTTACATTTGGTAAAGACGTTATCTCTTGTATTTGTTTAAATTTTTCTTCGTTTGTTTGTGTAGTGTCTGCCTTAATACTATCCACACCTTTAAGATATTCTGTTTTTTCTTCTGCGGACAATGTGTCGTTGTTAATTATAATATCTTTTAACCAATCAGACCCTATATCCAACCCAAGATTATCCGTGTCTACTAAATTTAATGACTGTAAATCATCATAATTAGCGTCAAAGTTATCAATTATAGTTTTTTGTTGTTCTTTGGTTAAGTTACTTAAATTTAACCCTGCTTTGCCTAAAGCTTCATTTAATAAATCACTTCTTTTTTGCGAGTAAAATTCGTTATATTGTTCAGTATTTACAGGTAAACCTTCATCTTTACCTGTTGTAAGCCAGTGATAATATGGATCTATCTCTTCACCTGTTTCACCACCATCGTCCAAACCGTTTAATGCTGCATACTCTTCTGCATTAAAGTCTTCGCCTATCATAGCAGTTACAAATGCTTTATCTGTTGCATTTTGTACGGGTTTAAGCACATCATCTAGCTGATCTCCGCTAGATATTAACTCTTCTTTTAGTACGTTATACTCCTTAGTCAAATTATCAAGAGAACCATAGGCTGTGTCTGCTTCAGCTTTATATTTATCTAATAAAGGTTTAAAATTATCGTTATAGTCTTTATCTAACTGTGTAGTATACGAATTATATGTTTTTACAGCTGCATTATAATCATTTAAAATAGCCTGATATTTATCTCTGTTCACAGTGTCTACGTTCGAGCCAGGGTCTTGGTTCTGTAATTTAACTTTTAAATCATCAACATTACCTTTTAATTTAGCACGTTCATCAAACCTAGGCTTCATCTCATCTGCTATAGAATTATAATTAGCAGCAGCAGCTTCGTAATCATCTAACGCATCGTCAACTTCTTGTGCTTTATCTGCGGTAGCTTCATAGTTTCCTGTCACTTTATCTATAGTGTTTTTAACGGTCTTATCTATAGTCTTGCTAAGTTCTGAAGCTCCATACTTCATTACAGAGTCCATTATAGCTTTCGGTACATCTCCACCTGCAAAAGCCGCATTTGCTGTGTTTAGTATACCATTTGTAATTGCTGCAACTTGTGCATCATTAAAATCTTTAGGTAATACATCTCCAAACTCATCATACTCAGTCTCATTTAAGTATGATCCTACTGTTTCGGCAGTTACATAAGCTTTAGTTACTGCGCCAGCTATCATTGCAGGAGTTACATCTTGTCCTGATAATGTAGCCGTTATAGACGTCTCTATTACATTTTTTGCTGCTTGTGGTAGTTTTTGATAATCTGTATTTTCTGATAGCTGACCTAAACTAGCAGATACCCCAGCTTGTACTCCACCTTTTAAAAATGCTTCAACAGGATCTTGTCCATAAATAACAGCAGATGTAGCACTAGCTGTACCTTGTGCAACAATAGAACCTACTATTTTTGCCTGTGCCGCCGAAGTAATACTAGCCGTAGCAGCTTTACCTGCGTAATTACCTGCGGCTGCCCCTACTTGTTGTGCAACATAGGCTTTAGCAGTCGCCTCAAGGATATCACCAATATCACCACCATTTACAGCAACATCAGCACCCTCTAAAAGAGGCAAAGCCCACGCATTTCCTGTGGCTACTAGTGCAATCGTTGCTATAGTTTTTAATGGGTCATCTAATAAAGCATCTATAGTGCCTTCGACTGTCTCTACAACAGGATCAATTATCTCATCAACAACCCAATCGCCAACGTCCTCAATCCTGTCACCAATCCATTTGATTGGTTTCTTAATAATCTTTTTTATAGGATCGAGTATAGGAGCCATATTAAAACATCTCGTTCAAAGGATCGTCACCAAATTTTACATAAACAAGATACCCATCGTCATCTTCAGGTTGACCTAAATACATGTTGGTATCTACACTCATTAAACGTTTTTGTATAATTTTTATAGCAGGCACTAACGTTTCACCTTTAAAATAAGTAGAATAATGCGTAATATCTTTATCTTGTAAGTAACCTCCATATTTTAACATATTGCGTATAAAGTTTCTACTCGTGTCTACATTAAGAGGTCTTCCGTGCATCTTAGATTTCTTATCTCCTTTGCCAGTGTGACCAATAAACACAGTATTTCCTATCTGTACGACGTCGGTATCAGGCATACTTGTTTCTTTAGCTAAAGTAGCCAATATTGTCTCTATATTTAGAGAACTGCCATTATACATAAACCCCAGCTGATCCGATGCCATGGTCATTATGCTAGACATATCTAATAATTTTTCGTTACTGTCTACAGTTTGCATTATGACACCTCTAATACGCTAGCCACTACATGCAGTCTATTAGCTGTAGCAGCCGTTACTTTAAGTATTTCTCCAGTCTCTACAACCAGAGGTGCAGTAAGTAGCTCTGTAGTGCCATTTGCACTTATAGATTTTGTTTTAAACAAGCTGAATGTAGCAGGAGATGACTCTGCATCTGTTATAGTGATAGTTATTGTATCTGCATTACCAGAATCTTCGGATACAAGTATAGATTTAACTATTCCAGTGGTCAAAGCAGGTGCTGTGTATAGTGTTGTTACACTGGTGCTGGATAAATCTTTTTTTGCATTTACATATTTGTTAGGCATTAGCTTAAAAACCACCCTGTTGCTTCGGCTCTGTCTGATATAACAGCGTTCCTCAGTGCTGTATCTACTTGAGTAAAATACAAACGTAGCACATTATTAAGTTGTTCTGCATTTTGCTGGTCATACTCGGAAGTAGGAAACGGTAGTGCTGGAGCACGGAAACCTACACCATATCTTGTGTTATCTATAGCCATTAACGCCTCCCATCTGGTCGGATATCCAGTCTGGGTGTGCCTAACTGCCATGTAACGCCTACCGCAGATGATTCAAAACGCATGGCAAGCTGCCGTCCTCGCACTCTTATGTTTATTAAATCAGTAAATACTTCAACAGGAGAAGTTGCTGTGCGTGTTATGGTAGCATTACTAGATCCACCTTCTGAAGCAGGTGAGTTACGACCAGATCCAGAGCCACCTAGTGCATGTAAAGTCATAGTTGCAACGGGACTATCTGCCGTAGAGCCATCAAACGATGCGTCAGGCACTACACGATTTACTAACGAAAATCTATCACCGTCACCTATGTCAAAGTCTGAAGATTCAACGTATGCTGTTATAGCTGCTGCTGTACCACTTACATTATCGTCGATACCAGTTTCGTGGTTTACAAGGTTATTACTGTATGTGGCTGCTAACGGCTTGTCACGCAATCCAGAGTCAAGCCATGCTGTACGTGCTATAGTGCCATAATACCATATCTTCTCTAAGTAGTTATATATGACGTATCTATCTATGTTGTTAGAATTTTCTGTACAATAAAACCACCATATCTCGTGAAAAGACTCGTTGGTGCCTGAAAATACTTGTGCATATTGTTTTGTGTTAAAATCATTAAATATATACTTTCGCACATCACACTTTAATGGCTGTGTACGACCATCATACATGTAAAATTTATCTTTACCCATCCAGTACGCAACACCATTTGCATAGGATACAGAAAGTTGAGAGGATATAGATATGTTTTCACCAACTAGTGTCGCTGCCCAAACAGCAGGTGCACCAACATACTGCAGTGAATATAAAGAAGAGTCTGTCCATATAAGCACTTCTTGACGAGCTTGAGATGCAGCCACGATTTTAGTACCACGAGATAATCTTAAACTACCTGCCTGATTAGTAGCAGATGGAGTCCAGTTTGCTGCATCCTCTTGGTCAGACCATCTTACCAAAGTAGGATCTATAGTATTACCGCCTATAGGATTTGTACCTAAACAAAATACAAAACGGCTTATATCTGATACTAAGATTATATTTTGTAGTATTGGTACATTTGATGCTCCAGATAAAGTAGATAACTCAACAGCTCTAGTGGTAACACCGTTCGTAGCATCCCAGTAATATATACTACCACTATTGGGTCCAAATACTAAATCTTCACCAAAGTTAGAATGACTCCATATACGCACTTCGTTCACAGAAGCTTCTCCTACACCCCACTGACCTGCACCCCAAGCACCTGCACCCCAACCTGTAAGAGGTATGGCAAACGCAGAACCAACATTTACTTGATATGCTGCTGATACAGACCCACCACCTGTAGCAGAAGATGAAGCAGCAGAAGATACAGTTATATTATAAGAAGTAGCAGATACTAAATCTATTTGAAATTCACCAGTTATGGTCAGACCACCAACTGCGCTGCTACCACTAAATGTTACAAAGTCTTCGTCCACAAATCCGCCATTCGCGTCTGTAACTAATACAGTAGTAGACCCAGATGTAGTAGTAAAAGGATTAGTTAATGACACAGTAGCGCGTAAAGGTGTTACATCGTTATAATTACCACCTAATTCTATATAATATTTTAAGTTAGTGCCTACTCCTACAAAGTTTTGACCTGATAAACTAACCCAGTTATGTAAAGAACGACCTACACCTAAAAAAGTTGTATCAGATATAAGCTCCCAACCACCTATTTTTTCTGGTGTGCCTTGTCTAAATCGTATTTTATCCCCATCGTAATACCCACCTTCTGTAGTATATCTAGTGCCTTCACGATTAATTCCAGGTTTTAATTTTACTGCTTGAATAGCCAAGATAACTTCTCCATTCTACCACAAAGTCTTTCTGCACGATTAGGTACTTGTTTTGCCCATTTCGAGTCCATCATTTGCACGGATGCCTCCATCCAGTCTTCAGAATCTACAGCTAATTTTAAGTTAACAAATTTAGACAGACGAGGACGACCAAGATTAAACATCATATTTGCAAGTACTAATTGAGCTTCTTCAGGTATGTCTTTGAAATTACTGTATAATATATTGCAGTCTTCTATAGTCATTGCAATATCAGCTTTAAAGCACTCATCGACTCTTTCTTTAGATACTTCTGTTCCAACTTCTTGCCCATATTCTAGATCAGAATCAGTAACCAAATGCCCAATCCCAAAAGTCGCATACCCCAAATGGTCATTGTAAATTTCATATTTGCAACCTTCATCTTCTGCTAATTCTTTTTGTAATTTATCTAAGTCCATCTTTCACCTGCTTTTCTCGTAAAGAATTGACGTGTTTATAATAGAAATAATTACTTATCTTATTGAAAAATTTTGATAAACGCAACCAATGCCACATCATTTTGTTAAACCTTTATACTTCTCAAAACTGCGAAGTCCGCCCAATCCGAGCATTCCCATCAAAACCGTCATAAGTGAACCCATGTCAA
>PDMW01075546.1_pt1 | contig 16953 bp, 17 predicted proteins | sample 1515511 | NCBI WGS metagenome assembly PDMW01 (sample SAMN07343023, study PRJNA328102) | Marine metagenome, whole genome shotgun sequencing project. | biome: marine; feature: bay; material: water; isolation source: viruses from water sample < 0.22 micron filtered, nuclease treated, low... ... | reverse complement strand
CCTCTGCCCCGGCTAACGCATGCATTATGCGCGCCCGGGTCGAAAAGAGTTTTGTCTTCGAGGAAAGCGGGGGGTTATGCCCTCCTGACGCGTGCCACTAAATCAGAAACCCCCTTGCCCTTTACTGAGAGATACTGTATCTTGCTGTTAACAGGAGGTTGAGATGGAAGATCCTCACATACTGAGGTCAGTTCGAGAGACGAGAGGAATTACCCAAGCTGAGTTGGCCAAGAGCATTGGTGTGACCAGGTCATACCTCTGTTTGGTCGAGAAGAAGTCTCGTTCAGGTTCAATTCACTTTTGGCGTAAAGCTTCTCAAGTTTTGAAGGTATCTGTGAGTGACTTGATTGCAGATCCTCTTACGCTCAAATGAATTTTTTCCCGATATATAGATATCTGAATATCTGTTTATCTTGGTTTCTTTAAGAGTATGTCTAAGTACTAGATATATATATATATTTTCGCGCGCACGCGAGGGAGGTGTCAGATGATTGATGATTTGCCGAGGTCTACAGAGGCAGAAGGGAGTGTTCTAAGCACGCTTCTCGTAGACCCATCCTTGTTCGAGGATGTTGACGGGAAAGGACTACAACGGGGGGACTTCTTTCTCTCCAGGAATGCTACTCTGTGGGACGCCATGGCATCGCTGCATGCATCGTCGAAGACTTTTGACGAAGTGAGCATCAAGCAGTGGATGGTGGACAAGGGAGTGTGGGAGTCTTTCGGTGGGGTTCTCCACCTGGGGGCTATACTTGACAAGGCGTCGTCTAGGTCGGGCCTGTCGCACTACGTGGACATCGTGTTGGAGAAGAGCGCCAAGAGAGCACTCATCCACGCAGGCGACGACGTAGCTGCTCTTGGTCGGACTGACTTGCCAGCAGACGAGGCCATCGACCAGGCCGAGGAGATTCTCAGGGGCATCAACTCCCGAGGGAACCTGGGCACAGGGGTGGCTGCGTATGATGGAGTCAGAGACCACATCGGCTACGTAAAGTCTGTTCAGGATGGAACGGCGGACAACACCGTCATCCCTACGGGTATCCAGCCCCTGGACACTATCTTGGGTGGCGGCCTGAAGCTGGGGTGGCAGGTTGCGGTGATGTCGTGTGCTGGTCACGGCAAGAGCGCACTGAGCATCAACAACTTCGCCCTGTCTGCTGCTGAACACGGGTTCCCTGTGCTTATCTGTAGCTACGAGATGGCCGCGAGACAGGTGTACGGCCGGCTTGTGGCGACCAAGAGTGGCGTGCCTTTGCATATCCAGACCAAGCCAGACATGGGTGCTCACGATTACTCGCGTGTCATGGGCGCTGCTGACATGTTAGCCTCCCTGCCTATCAAGATTGAGGGGCCACAGTGCGGAACGGTGTCTGCGATACGAAGAGCGGCAAGGAAGATGACAGCCGAGCACAACAAGCCGTGCCTGGTGGTGGTCGATTATTTGCAGCTTATGCGAGGAGGGTCGTCCAGGCGGGACTCTACGCAGGAGGAAGGCATCTCAGCCAACAGTCGAGGACTAAAACTCCTGGCCGTTGAGCTAAATTGCGTCGTCGTCGTTCTCTCTCAGCCTACTCTGGAGGCTAAACGCAGCAAGAAGCGGCCTTCTATCAGCGATGCAAAAGGCTCTGGTGCTATCGAGGATGACGCCGATTTGGCTCTCGTGCCCTGGATTCCCCACCGTGTCCAGCCTGGCATGAGCCGCTCGCTGGCGGAAATCGGGATGGGCAAGTTCCGAGACGGTGTCATGACTGACTTGGGCATCGACGAGGTCTGCTGGTCTGGTGGCCGAATGCGATTCGAGCACATGACGCCGGGAGTTCTCTGATGAACGAGGTAGACCGACAGTTCTCAATGGGCGTAGACCCTGGGTATTCGGGCGCTATCGCCGTTTTGTGTGGCGAAGGCAACGTGGTGTCCATTATCAGGCTCGACGACACTGAGCACGATGTGGCGACGCAGGTTGCTATGTGGTCTCGCTACATCAAGATGGCTTATCTTGAGCAGGTGAGCGCCATGCCGAGGCAGGGTGTGTCTTCTACGTTCAAGTTTGGTACGAGCTACGGGTTCTGTCGAGCCCTACTTGTCTGCCACGCCATTCCTTTTACGACGGTGACGCCGTCTAAGTGGCAGGGCGACATGAAGTGCAGGTCCAAGGGAGACAAGAACGTGACGAAGGCTGCTGCCCAGTGCCTGTTCCCTGGCCAGAAGGTGACTCACAGGAACGCAGACGCTCTGCTTATCGCTGAGTATGGGAGGCGCAAGTGGTCTTCTACGTGATGCTGCTGTGCGCTCAGGCTTCTGTCTGGCCGTCCCCTGCTCTTGGCCTGGAGCGTTACGAGACTTGCGTCGATGTGGGCGTTGCTGCCCACGAGGGTGGCGTGGACCCGGCTGTTGCGGTAGCTCTGTCGTATACAGAGAGCCGCTTCAACCGGGAGGCTGTGAGTTCTCGTAACGCCCACGGCCCGTTGCAGGTTAAGCCGGTGTTCCACTGTGATTCTGGCCGTTTTGAAGGCTGTGACTTGATTAAGTCAGGGATAGGGGCCATAGTCCGCTACCAGAAGAGATACGGACACAAGTGGCTATGCCACTGGAACTCAGGGAATCAGTGCTACAGGAGGAGCCGTGCATTCGCCAAGCTCGTCCGAAAGCGCATCCGGGTTCTCAAAAGACCAAGAGGAGCCAAGTGATGGCGACCGAGAAGAAGAAGAAGGCCCCAGCGAAGAAGAAGAAGGCTACATCGACCGGGGCATCGCCGGTTGGCCGCCCTCGAAACCTCGTAAAGCTGACGGTGGCGGACGTGGACCAGGCTTCGGAAGACCTCTTGCTCGCTCTGTCTGGCCGCATGGGCGTGCCCCCGGAGCGCGTTGTTTTGTTTATGCTGAGTCACTTCTCCACCCTTTCGAGGGTCCATGGGGAGTTCGGCCTTGTGCAGCTTCTGGAGCGACACCGTGGCTAAAGAGGTCATCCTTGCCGAGGCTGGTGATGGCGAAGAGGTTATCGCGCAGCCGCTATCTCAGTTTGAGATCATCGAGGGCCTTCTGGCGGATTGCCTTCAGGAGATCAAGCGCAGCGTAGACGTCCTCTTCTTCAACCCGGGGAAGATGGACGAGCGCACAAACGCTATGGCGACTCGTGCGATTGCTTTGGTTGAGGTCAATCAGTGCTTGCAGATGCTCAAAGGCGTTCACAACAGCGCCCTTAGCAAGCGCCACCGGATGTGCCGTGACGTTTTGCGTCAGATGTACAAGCGCCTGATGAAGAACTCTCCTCAGAACGAGGTAGGGAAAGGGTTTGACCTCCCTCTCTTCGGCACTGACCTGGTGTCCTTTATGACGACGTACCACAAGATTCTTGCTGCTCAGGACCCGGGACGAGAGCAGTCCACGCTGTGGAGGAGGTTCTGCCGTGGCCAAGCGTTGCCCAAATAAGCTCACGCCCGCAGTGGCTGAGGATATCTATGCTCTCGCCAGGCGAGGGTTTACTCTTCAGATGATCGCCGACGCCGTTGGCGTCAGCCAGTCGTCTCTGAAGTCTTGGGCCTTTCAGGGGAAGAGCACGACTGCTCACGAGTCCCTGCAAGAGTTCGCATATCGGTACGAGGCTGCCCGCAGCGGGGCCCGTGGTGACATGCTTGAGCAGTTAATTGAGCATGGCCAGAAAGATTGGCGTGCCCTGGCCTGGGCCCTTGAGCGCACGACTGACGAGTTCAAGATGAAGTCTCGGATGTCTCAGGCGGCCCAAGAGCGCATCGACGACATCACTATCGAGAAGGCCGAGGCGGAGCTTGAGTATGTCCGGGCCAAGACGAACGCGCTTAAAGACGGTGTTGTGTCAGAAGGGGACATCGCTGAGGAGCTTGAGCGCATCCAGCGCGAGCAATCCGTTAACTAATGGCGACGGACCCCAGAGTCCTCCAGGAGATTCAGGCATGCGCGAGGGACTTCCACTATTTCTGTCGCTACCTGAAGATCGTGGACAAGAAGGGAAACGTTGTTCCGTTTGCGATGAACGACGCTCAAGAGCGGTTCATGGCCAACTTGGAGGAGAACCCATGGGTTTATATACTCAAGGCTCGCCAGCTTGGCATGACGACGGTCGTGGCGGCTCGGAACTTCTGGAGGGCGCTCCTGACGCCGAACTTCAAGGTGGGTGTTCTTGCTCATCAGATCGAGTCAGCCGAAGCAATATTTGATATCTACAAGCGGTTCTACACCTATCTGCCGAAGTTCCTTCAGTTCTCGACAGAGCGGTCGAACACGCGAGAGATGCGGTTCTATCACGGCGGGATGGTCAAGGTTGCGACCGCAGCCTCCGAGGGAATTCGTGGCACCACGCTCCAGGCGCTTCACTGCTCGGAATTTGCGTTCTGGCCAGACCCTGAGAAGACGATCGCGTCTACTTATCCGACCCTTGGGCCGAACGCGGAGATTGTCCTGGAGACCACCGCGAACGGCATGAACGACGCTCACCGCATGTGGGCCAGCGAGGAGAACGGCTTCAAGAAAGTCTTCTTCCCCTGGATGGAAGAGCGCGGGTACTACAAGAAGAAGTACAAGGGCCAGCTACATCCGAAGATTAAAACGTATGCCCAGGACTTTGAGCTAACAGATGGGCAGGCGAACTGGCTGCACGAGACCTATCAGGTCAAGTGTATGGGAAACTGGAACACCCTTCTCCAGGAGTACCCGGCCACGGCTGACCAGGCGTTCATCACGTCTGGAGAGAAGTTCTTTGATGTGATTTACCCGCACGTCCAGTGCCACCACGGCTACCGCACATACTCGGAGCCGCAGCCCTGGCGCGTGTATGCCATGGGCGTTGACGTGGCGTCAGGCAGTCCTAGCGGCGACTTCTCTACGTTTAGCGTGATGGACGTGACGGACAAGAAGGCTCCGTTCGTGTGCTCCACGTTTTACCAGCGCATGGCTCCCCACGAGTTTTCCGAGCGGGTCCACCAGGAGGCGAAGAAGTTCGACGCCTTGTGCGTGGTAGAGAGCAACTCGTATGGGCTGGCAGTGCTTGAGCACCTCATGGGCAACGACTACGCATACGTGTTTAAGCGCACCCAGTACGACAAGATGGGCGAGCGGTTCGTTGAGAAGATTGGATTTAACACCAACGTGTCCACTCGTCCCATCATGGTTAGCCGGCTTCACGAATACATATCTAAGGGCTGGCTTGATGTGGTTGATGACCGCATGAAGTTTGAGATGAACACGTTTATCTATAACGACAAGGGCAAGCCAATAGCCCAGTCGAAGCGCCACGATGATATGATTTTCGCCTATGCGTTGGCCCTAATGGGCATAGACCAGCTAGACGCCATGACCGAAGAGGTTCATTCGCGTGATCCCACCAATGTGCGCGAGATGTTGCAGTTTGAACTGAACACTGGCAAGGTCTTCAACAAAGTGCATGCCAAGGCGAACACAGATCGCTGGGGCGTTCCGCACAACATGTCCTCGTTGATGGATACGTCAACGTTGAAGTAATTCGCTGTCGAGCGTTAACCGAAGGAGATCCCATTGAGTATGTTAAGCCAAGAAGATCAAAGTCTTTTAGCCGACTTCATTAGCGGGGACATTCCTGCTGATGAGCCTCAAGAAGCTCCACAGGCAGTTCCGTCCGACCCCGCTGAGGACGTACAAGCAAATGCGGAAGGAGAGGGAGATGCAGGTGAATCAGAGGTCGCGGACTACAGCCCCGCTGCCGACGAAGACCCTGCTCCGGGCCACCGAGTCCCGTATAACCGGTTCAAGCAGGTGCTTGACGCGCGCAATGGCTTCAAGGGCGAGATCGACAGATTGTCGGCTGAGCTTGAGCAAGCTAGAGCAAGTCAAGCTACGGCCCCTGCTGCTCCCACTAAGATTGCCAAAGAGAAAAGCGATTCTGACGCTTCTTGGCTAGAGGACCTCCTGAAGGAGGACGGCAACTCTAACCAGGAAGTGGTCGATAAGATTCGCGCCGAGTTTGGTGGAATTAACGAGCGCATCTATCAACAAGAAGTCGCAGTTGCTGGCCAGCAGCTTGAGGTTGAAGTTGATCACGCGCTCGCGTCCTACCCATCGGTTCCTCGTGAGGTGATCTACCAGGCTGTTGCCGACAATCCAGACGCGACTGCGCTTCAGATTGCCGAGCACTACTCCACGCAGGTTGGAGGCATTGAGGAGGCGGCCATCGCCCGGTACATCGCAGAGAACGGCCTCGCTGAGAGTCCCGCCGCTGCTGCACCGGAGGCTGCCCCTCGTGTCGAATCATCCGGCGACATGGAGATGCAAGGTGAGCGCGAGGCAACGAAGCTTCTGTCTATCGAGGAGGGCACATCCGCTTTGCGGAAGTTCCTCAGCAACAACCCATTTGGATGAGGGAGTAACTCACCATGACAGCGACAGTAGGAACCCTGGCAGCCCCAGGGACCCTGACCGCGATTCTCAAGGAATTCTACCTTGGGCCGGTTCAGGAGCAGTTGAACAACGAGGTAATGGTCCTCGAATTGATGCAGAAGACCACCGTTGATTGGAACGGAAAGGTCGCGATCATCCCTGTGCACATCAACCGTAATGACGGTGTTGGTTACCGGGGTGAGAACACAGACCTTCCCGACGCGGGACAGCAGGGCTTCAATCGCCTTCAGATCGTCGCGTCTTACCTGTACGGACGATTCCAGGTCACCGGTCCTGCCATGGCTTCGGCTGGCAAGGGCGGCCCTAACTCGTTCATCGGGTGGATGGACGCCGAGATGAAGAAGCTCGTCAGCGACGTCAAAAACGCGGCTGACCGCAGCATGGTCTCTGGTGGTCGCGTTCTGGGCTTCATCAACGAGCACGAGAACAAGAACGCTGGGCCGCGCACCTACGAGTTCTTCGGTGACCTGGAGAGGGTTGCGGAGCTTAACGCTCTTACTCAGGCCGCTCCTGCGGTGGTGGATCTTCGGCTTGAGGTTATCCGCATGGATACCTATGCGGTTGTCCCCATGTCGGGCGCTCCAAACAACCCCTACATGACGGTCAACTCCGTGGATCTTGCAAATCGCACGTTCACTCTGGCCAACCTTGGCGCGAACGACCTGGACCTGAGCTTGGCTGGGCCTAACACCGTTCCAGACGGAGTTGCTTTTGCTATCCGGGTGGCCAACACCCAGGGCAACGTGGCGGCTACTACGATCTGCGACGTGTTGGACCAACAGCCAACAGGGGTCTTCGGCAACCTTGCCGAGCCTTCGCACTTCACCGTGGACCGGACAACGGCTGGCGCTGTCGGCGCTTCGGCTGGTCAAGACAACTTGCAGTCAACGGTGATTACCATGGCTACGGGAGGCGACCACGACCGAGCGGACATCGGGCTTACTCGAATCCAGGCGGTCATGGACACGGTGCTCAACACCTCTGGCACGGAGCCCAACGTCATCTTGATGAACCCGCTCCAGCGCCAGAAGTATGCGGCCCTGTTCCAGCTTACGGCTGCTGCTGCCAACCCTGGCCCGAACGCGGTTCAGAACGTCAGCGGTGAGAAGGCTGGTCAGTTCAACGGCGGGTTTAGCGGGCTGTCTTACGGCTCCATGCCGCTCAAGACGTCTCGCCACGTTGCCAACGGCGGCATGATCTTCCTCAAGACTGACACGTGGAAGCTGCTGGAGCTTCAGCCCCACGGCTTCGCGGATGTGGACGGCGACGTCCTCCTTCGAGTCCAAAACCGGGATTCGTATGAGGGCTACTACCGCTGGTACTACAACACCGTGTGCGTACAGCCGAATCGCAACGCGATTCTTGCAGGTCTGACTCTCCTATAGCCCATCCCTTGGGCCACGGAGGTCTCCCTGTGCAAAGCGTCCTCGTCATCTTAGCTTCACTCGCTTTGTTGATGGGGGCGCTTTGCCTTTTTTTGGTCTCCTACTACGTTTACCTTTTGATCAAGAGGGCAAAGGTAGAGGAGGATATCCTTCTCGCCAGACAAGGGGACCTGTCCAACGTCCCTGTGTTTGACGTCGTATATGGAGACAATCATGGCGTATAGCGGCCTGACAATGGGCTCCCTCACAGACTCGGTCAACAAGGCGTACTCGCCCCGTGGGGATGCGGCTCGAAGCATGATGCAGTTTGGCGGCCCAAAGAAGAAAGAAGAAGGCTTTTTGTCTAAGGCGATAAACCTTGGAGGGAAAGGCCTTCAGCTTTATGGGGCTGCTACCGGCAACCCTATTGCGGCTGGGCTTGGGTCTCTCGCGTCTTCTGCTAGCTCTGGCAGCGATATCAACATGGATGTTGTTGGGGCTGGCTTGGCCTCTGCGTATGACTACCACACGTCTCCGTCTGCCAAGTACAGGGACCTCTCCAGCGGCTTTATGGATAAATACGGGGCAGCAGGAGTATGAACGAAGACAAGTTCCCACAAAACATCCGAGGGTTTATCGAGTCCTCGAAAACCGAGAAGTCTGCCGAGCGCAGGCTTTGGAACATTAGCGCCCGCTTTCTTGAGGGGCGTCAGTGGATTAACGACAACCGCCGCATCACCCAGCTAGACCGTGGCCGCATGGCCAACTCCGAAGGCCAGACCAAGGTCACGGTCAACCTTCTCATCAACATGTATCGCAACGTGTTGAGTCGGCTGGCCCTGAGCTATCCGTCGATGGCGGTGCTCCCTTCGTCTCCGTCAAACGAAGACATCGTCAAGGCCAAGTCTTGTGAGATCGCCCTTCGGTACTACTGGCACACGGACGGGATGAAGGCCAAGCTTGAGAAGCTAATCCAGATTCTCTTGCAGTTTGGGACCGCCGCTCTCCATTCGTTCTACGACCCTGGAACGGAGACCGTGAAGACGGATGTGTACCGGCCTCACGACATCTTCTTCGAGCCCGGGGTCATCAGTCCTGACGACAGCCAGTGGATTGCCCTGCGCCGTTTTGTGACCAGGGATGCCCTTACCAAGGCGTTCCCGGAGCACGCGAAGGAGATCAAGGAGGCCCCGAAGGCTGAGGATCTCAACTACGGAGTTGTCAGCACTGGCGTATCGAACTCCCCTCCCCGCAACCGGGTTGAGTTCTACGAGGTGTACTGGCGCGATGGCCGCTGCGCCATGGTCGTTGGCGGGACGTATCTGTACAAGGGCATGAAGGACAAGGCGATGTTCCCTGTTCAGATCGTCCGGTACACCGAAGTGGACCGCCGTCTTTGGGGCATCAGCTTCCTAGCTCCGCTGTTAGATTTGCAACTTCTGTACAACCGCGCACGGTCTCAGATGATCCAAAACGTGGAGCTTATGGGTAACCCCAAGTGGTTGATCCCAAAGACGGCGGGAGTTTCTTCTACGTCCATCACGTCCAGGGCTGGCGAGAAGATCTACTACAACGCCGCATCGCCCCGCCCAGAGCAGGTAATGCCAGCCCCGCTGCCCGAATACGTGACCCAGAACATCATGCGTATCCAGTCAGAGATGATGGATGTAGGCGGCATCCACTCTGTCACACTGGGCAAGAGAGCAGTGGGCATTACGTCTGGCAAGGGCATGGAGACCCTGACTGAGCAGGACACCAGCCAGCTTCAGATCACCCAGCAGTACATCGAGCGAGCCGTGTCTGGCACGGCGAAGTGCGTCCTCATGCTCATGCAGAAGCACTACCAAGAGCCCAAGATGATGGGGATGTTTGACCAGTACGGCAAGGCTATCTACAACGCCATTGAGTCCACCAACCTGTCCAAGACCCCGGAGGTCTACTTGCAGGCCGGTAGCCTGTTTAGAGACGAGGCCCAGGACAGGGACGCGAAGGTTGTGCAGTTGCTTGAGATGGGGCTCATCGAAAAGGATGAGGCTCTCAACGAGCTATCGTTCCGTACTGGCAACCAGAGGATCTCCGAAAAGATTCAGTCCATCTCCCATGCGCGTGACATGCTCGCCATTATCAAGGGCGGTGGCATGATTGAGATCTTCGCCAACGATGACATCGAAGCGTTCAAGCAGGTCTTCAGCGAGTTCATGAAGACGGCAGAGTTCTACGCCCTGGAGCCAGAGAAGCAGAACTACATCCGCGACGTGCTGGTCTCGATTGCTACGGCTGGAGCCCCCTTCGAGGACTACGTCACAGCCCTCAACAACGCGAAGGTCTTCCCGCGACAAACCGCCATGTCAGAAGGCGCAGGGAATATTGCAACCAACATCGGGTCGCAAAACTCAACCGGCGCTCAGACCCAGGTGGCCCAGCAGCAAGCGGCTAGCGCATCCAAGTACGGAAGCATTGGCACGGCAGAGCACAAGCTATCTAACAGGAACGAAGCCCTGATTGGTTCACGTAGGGGAGGGCCCGCCTGATGGCTAACGCAGAGTTCGTAATCAACACGTTCAGAACGTACATCGACGAGCCCGACCAGACCTTCGTGCCTAACTCCACGGTCACCAAGATGCTACAGGTCGGATACAACGAGTTCCGAAACAAGGTCATCACATACGACCCAAGCATCTACACTAAGACAGCGGACTACACGCTTAGTGATTCCATCCAGCTAGACCTGGCAGCGGTTACCCCCGCTGGCTTTGCAGGGCCTATCGTCGGCGCGGCAGCTACCACCCCGGGTGAGCGGCTTGAGATGCTCATCTCTATGTATCGCCCAGGGGAAACGACGGGCACGCCGCTGGTTGTCTACAACCCGGTTCAAAGCCTCGCGGCCTTGCAGTCTACCGTGGGCAGCTATTTCTTTACGGATGGACTGCTGATGTTCTCTGGAAGACTCACGAGCACCATCCGGCTGGCGTATGTCCCTGACTCAAACGTCAGTTGGGACCCTGCTGCCCCGGCGGCTTACATTGATGATCTCGGACTATTCCATGACCTCATCGCTCTTTACGCATATAAACAGTATGCAATCGCTGATGCGGCCATAAACCAGCCGCTCCTGTACCAGCTTGAGAAGAGGGAGACAGCATTGGAGGAGTACCTGACGCACAGGAACGTAGGCAGCGCGAACTACGTTAACGACGTTTCCTCAGCCGACTACTGGCTCTAGCATGGCCGTCCGTGGCAATGAGGTCGAGGGGATAGGCGGTGGCATCGAGGCGGATGCCCCGACCAAGGGCACCTTTGCGCTCAACATGCTCTACCGCAACAACTCCTGGGAGGCTCGCAGTGGCTTCGGCCAGGTGGCGGAGATCGACACCTCCATGGGCGCTATCCGCAGAGGCGCAAGCACAGACGAGTGGGGATACAGGCGGCACCTTGGCTCAAGAGTTATTGAGACAAACTTCGGCCACCAGCAGATCCTCAGCGTGTTTGACGCCCTGGTCTACACCGGAGACAGGGAAGAGGGCGACCCCTACGGCGCAACGGCAGACGAGAACGCCCTGTCCCTGACAGCGCAGACGCCCATCTACGTTGTGTCAATTTACGACATAACCACTGACGAGCACTGGGAGAGCCCCCTCTACTACCACACGTCCAGCAACTCGACTTCCACCGACACCAAGGTGGAGATGGACGAGTGGCACGCTAACTTCGAGTCGGCGTGGCAGTTTGCTTACGAGTACCCCGTGTCGGACTCTGCCGTGTTCCCTGACATGCCAAACACCAGGACGGTCAACAACCAGTCCTGGATACGGGCAACGGACAACGCCTCTCCGTTTTTCTTCACAGAGACAAACGACGAGTTGTTCTTCGGGAACACAGACACCGGCCTCATGGCTTACATCCCCGCCACCTTCAGGGGGTTCAGGAAAGGCCGCAAGACGATTCAGCGCAGGGGCAGAGAGCATCAGGTTGACACAGTCCATGAGTGGACGTGGTCGCCACACTATGGCGAGTCTTCCATGGTGGTGCCTGTAACGGCGGCAGACGGCCCATACAGCGCAGGCATGACCTACCTAAACAAGACGGAGTTCCCGCGCCCGTCAGGTGGTACGGCGTTTAACGGTCGGCTTGTCCTGTTCTCTGGCAGGTCGCTTTACTTCTCTGACTTCAACTACCCGGCGAGCATCCTGGCTAACAACCTGTTGCCCGTGGGCTCAGAGAAGGAGATCACAGCCGTTGTCGAACACGTCGGCAACCTCATCATCTTCACGGAAGACGAGACCTGGTACTACCAGCCGACCCAGGGCGTGGTGGTAACCACAGGAAGGCTTGTCCGTCTTGATCCTAACCGAGGATGTGCGGACGCAGGCTCCATAGTTACGGCCGGTGGAGGGCTCGTCTGGATGGACAAAAACGGCGTGTACGTAATGCGCGGCCTGTCCATCCAGACAATTTCCAGTCAGATCAGCCCCTTCTTCACCGACTACATGTCGAACCCGCTCACCAACTTCTTTACCAAGAGCGGCAACATCTCCAACCCGGTGCCCCAGGAGCAGCAGCTAACTCGCCTCCGGTTCAACCCGGAAGGGATGAGCGCGACCTACTGCCACAAGCTAAAGGCGATCATCTGGGCCCTTCCGGCCAACGACCTCATGCTCTACTACCGAGAGGACAAGTGGGCCATCTGGACTACACAGACCATGGCCAACACTGCGCTTGACGTGCAGGTCCAGAAGAACATCCGGTCTCCGTGGGTGGGCAGCACCCCAGAGGAGTTGTTTCTTATTGGGTCCTACCCGGATGGAGTCGCAGGCCAGACGGCCGATAGCCAGATTATCGACATGGCCGGCAACCGCAGGGCAAACGACGACACCAGGTCTCGGCCCTACTACCTTCTTCGATATGAGCGAGGAGGCTCGGTAGACAGGAGTGTTGAGCTTGGAGAGGACAACCGTGGCGTTGTTGGCCGGTGGAGGCGCGACGGCGTTAACGGAAGTGGGTCACTCACCCCTCCGCAGACCGACCATTTCCTGTACGTAGGGAAGCCCATCCCCGTTCCAACGGGCTTGCAGCTAAGGACTCTTGGCGCAACCACCTCAAGGGAGGACACGTACCTTGTGCCTATCGACGTGGTATGCGGCACTACGTTCTATGACCACCTTCCTGCGCCACCAACACTCAGCAGGGCTACTCACGGGATCGACACCGGGTACGACATTGGGTACCAGAGAATTGAGATCCTCTTGTACTTTGACAAGACCCACTGGACCCCGCTCACGGTTCCCGGGCTGGCAACCGGAGTAGACTTTGCTCTGGACTCAGAGAGACTTCCTACGTTTAAGACGGGAGGAGGCACCAGCACCTGGACCGTAACCAGGGCAGATGCCGCTGGCGTTGCAGATGCCGCTGGCAGCTACATCAACATCTCCTTTAACTCAGCAAACGGCGGCGCTGGCACTACCGATTGGGCTCACTGGCCCTTCCTGAACACGCCGGCCATGTCGCTGTCCAGGCTTCTGTATATTCCGTTCGAGCCTACGCAGTCTGCGGCCCTGTCCGCCTACACTGTCGGGATGGGCATTGAGGTAAAGAACAGCAACGTGTTCCCGGAGAAGCCCAGTCGCTCGGTGACCAACACCCAGGACTACCTCAACCTGATTCCCTACGTGTGGGACGAGAGCAAGCTTGGCACCATTGAGAGCGAAGACAACAACGTGGCGCAGCCCATCGACTGGGCCTACAAGACTCAGAACATCTCCGCAGAGGGCGATGTTCAGATCAAAGGAAGGGGCGTCAACGTTGTCGGCATCTCACACGGAATGGCAGACACAACGCTCAGGCTTGTGGATACGTGGCCCTTTGGCCTCTTAAACTGCGTTTCGGGGTCTGACACGAAGGAGTGGTCGGCCCAGGTCATAGACGTCGTTCCTGCGACCGATGCGGCTAACTCCACGGAGAACACCCCAGCGGTGGTGTCTAGCCCCAACAAGACGTCAATCCGAACGCGGTACAAGAAGAGCGGAACGGCAAGCCTTGTCCCAGACACGTTTACAAACTCTGGGACAGACGGCCCCTTCTACGGCAACACCGGCCAGGCGGCTACGAACTACGCTCAGTTGGTTGATGACGAGGAGGTTAGCCTCTTGAACATCAGCGACGGCATCCGTGGGCAGAGCGTGTCGTACATGCTGTGGGGCCACCTCCAAAACAAAGCGGAGAAGATCGTCCTTGAGTCGGCCAAGATTGTTATCCGTGTCCTTGGCGGCGTCAGAAGGAAGGGACGGTAATGGAGATTCTGAACCTAGACGCGGACGGCATCCCGCTTCAGAACAGGATGATCCGAGATACCCTATCCGAAACGGTAGACGGCCTAGACATTCACCCAGAAGGCCAGCCGCTAGAGGAGGACGAGACGGAGTTCAACACGTTCAACTTGTCTTCGGGATGCCCTCCGATGCAGCTTTCAAAGCCGTATACCCTAGTCAGCGGTAACGGCACCTTCGTTCAAGCGGACAAGACGTCTGACATTGGCGAAGACGCAATGTTCCACGGGGTGTCTTTCTCTACGGTTGAGGACAAGCCAGACATAGCTGCGCTGAAGATAGCGGCAGACAAGCGGTCTATATTCGTTGGCTGCACGTTCCATCGGTTTGAGAGCATGAACGCTACGGAGATCATCACCGTAGAAGATGGAGGACAAGCCGTCTTCATTGGCTGCCTGTTTGTTGGTGGAACCCTGGGGGTCAAGAACCTGGGGGGCGCACCAGACGCGGGCAACGTCATCCTTATCGGATGCTCTAAAAGAGATATGATGATATTCGGTGACCACGTAACACTCGTCAACTGCTTGAGCTAACATGGCATACGATCACAAAAAGTCGAACCGGACCCTGACTGACGAGCAGTTCAGCGATGGAACAACCATCGACGGCACGCGCATCGACCAGGCTCTTCAGGACTCCGTTGAGCACTTCAACGAAATTCCAGAAGGCGACGCATCCACAAGGATGACGCAGCAGCAGTTCGTGTTCGGCTACCAGCCGGCAATGTATACGTCTATGCCAGACACCAAGGCCGCGTCTCTTGCTGGGCATGCCGCGGACAGGTTTCCCGCCAAGTACCGAACAGCCAAGGGGACAGCAGCGGGGACCACCCTTCCGTGGATACCCCTGAAAAACAACAAGTACACAACGGTAACGACAAACCCTTCCACAAACTGGGCGACAGTGACCGGAAGCGATCTTCAGTCCTCGACTCCGTCCATTGGTTTTCAAAACAAATGGCGATACAAGGGGACCAAGATCCGCGAATGGGGAGACGGTATCTCTGGTGACATCACCAACGAAGGGGCCGTCGAAGACGCGGACTGGGCCGAGTTCTGGCTAAAAGGACAGGACGATACGGGTGACCACCGCAAGCTGGCTAACGGATATCAATACGTCTGGTCTCATAGCTGGAACTTTGCAGAGCCGTGCTTGCTGCATGACCTCATGGTTTACCTGCGAACAGACCGGAGGGGTAACTACTTCGGCTACTACTCCAAACCCCTGGCCTACGCGGCGCAAGGGCCTAGCGGCTTTAAGGTAAACGCGGCGTGGTCTTGTAAGCAGCTTTACGTGTCCATCTGCGTTGACAACCCGTTTGCCTCAGAAGACAGGTCCATGAACGACAACGAAGTTGTTATCTGGAACCGGCGTATTGACGCAGCATCCACGCAAGCCGCATCCCGGTACGACACGGGTGCGTCGCCAACGCTAACTCTCGCTGGCCTCGACATGCTTCCCCGGATCAAGTACGAGCCGTCGGATACAGGCGGGGACGACTTCTGGGGGTTTAACTACCGGCTGTCCGACATGAACATCCCAATTCACAGGAACGCCAGGGTCAGGATGGCCATCGCGATCCCGTGGTATTCTGAGATCACCTCCAACCCAGCGGGCACTCCGCTCACCGGAGAGGGTAACATCCGAAAGGGGTGGGCGGACCCCAGGTCTACGGCCCAGTCTGATCTAACAAATATTCCGATAAAAGCTTTTTGGCAGAACGCCGTAAGCGCGTCGCCGGTGCTCGCAGATCTTCCAAACTGCCCGCTAGGCGCAGAGCCCATGGGAGGCATGTCAATTAACGCATGCCTCACCACCCTTGAGGAGATCGCCAAGTAATGGCCAAGGTAACTAGAAAGAATCTGCCTCGCGGGGTAGTGCTCACGGTAGACCATGCGTTTGACCCCATCGAGCTTATGGAGGGGAGCCTTGAGCAGGTCGCCCTTGACGCCGACCAGATGGAGGCCCCGTACAGCACGTTTAGGGTAAGCCTCAACACCCCGTGGCTAGACTCTAAGTATTTCTTCGACAACGCAACGACGGACGGGGATACGATTAGCGAAACGGCCACGTCCTGTAACGCCCCGTATTATATACCCTTTTGCCTGCCGCCACTTCAGGACGACTGGCCGTCTACCGATTCGGCACGCATATCCCCGGGGCAGTCAATCCCTGTGCTGGATGAGATCTCCTTCTCGTTCGACCAGGCCGATGAGCCCGCCATTATTATGAGCCAGTGGTTCGGAAAGAAGACGGCGACCACCAAGGTCACGTCTGCCGCAACCACGGCTCCAGCGGGGCCAGCCACTTACGGCGGGTACCAGCTAAAGTCATCAGGGGAGGAGACCCCTAACGACTGGTGCCCAAACCCATACGAAGGAAAGAAGTCCTACGACAGGACTGATGCGTATGACTTCCGTCTTGTGATCTACGAGAAAGAACAGTTCGCATGGAACGACCTTGGCACCAACACGGCGACCCCGATGGAGATGTCGAGGAAGCTCAAGGAGGTTGTGTCGATCTCCTACCCCGCGACCAACTTCATCGGCACGATTGCCAAGTTCAACCCGGACACGGTCACCGGCATCAACCGGCAGTTCAGTCCGTTCAAGACATACGTGGCCGCGCTGTTCGCGCCGAACCTGCACGACTTTGACGCTAACCGAAGACAGCACGCCGCGCTGGTGAACGTATGGATTGGCCTCAAGTTCAAAGCCAAACGGGTGCAGAGAGACATTGGGTCTGCGGCTAGCACACCACCTGTTGTGCAGAACATCCCGACTCAGGCGAATTACAGTGGGCGGCTGGCGGAGTCCATTGCCATCACAAAGCCTGCGGCAGGGGACCTGGTGAGCGCGGACG